>Ga0247664_1000007_pt1 | contig 56133 bp, 91 predicted proteins | sample CNK05_metaG_FD_182715 | JGI IMG/M metagenome (GOLD analysis project Ga0247664, IMG submission 182715) | Soil microbial communities from Purdue University Martell Research Forest, Indiana, United States - CNK05 | ecosystem: Environmental > Terrestrial > Soil > Temperate forest > Bulk soil...
GAGGTGCCCGCGATGCCGCCCAGGAGCGCCACCCAGCCAGCCTGGACCAGCATGTTGCAGTCTTCGTCCAGCGTGACGCTGTACGGGTCCAGGCGCATCTTCCTGAACTCGCCTGGCAGCACCTGGTGATTGCGCGCAGCCGGGTCGAGCCCGAGCCTGCGGATGGCGTACCGGGTCTGGTCCTCGTCCCAGCGCCGGACCAGGAGCGATGTCTTGACGCCGCCCATGCTCATTTCTGCCTGCCTCCTAGCTGGTCACCGCGCGCTGGAGGAACTCGACGTCCATGATGACCAGCGCTCCCTCGGTGACTTCGATTATGCCTGTGTTGGTGCCGTCCGTCGTCTGCGCGAGCTGGAGCGTTTGCGTTGTGTTGCGGACCGCAGCGGGGATGGTGACGTCGGCTGCGCCGCTGATCGACATCACCTCGTACTCGGCCGCACCGCCGCCGAAGTTGATGGACACCAGACGTGACGGGAAAGTCACGTTAGGCGATCCGACCGATGCGCCGAATACCGGGTAGATGTTGCCGCGTGCGAAGCCGTTGCCGCCGCCGAGGAACACCGCGCTCGTGATGTCCCAGCGCATCTTGACGCCGGTCGCCCACGCTGGCACGGCGATCTGCCAGCTCGCCACGGCTGGCCAGGCAGTCGGTGAGGTGCCGACTGTCCAGTTGGACGGCGAGCCCGGCCCGGCGGCCGTCAGGATGGTCCGCTGCCGCTTGGGGTTAGCCACAGTCCGCAGGTCGGTGATGTAGCTCTGGAGCACAGTGCTGGCCGTGGCAGGCATGTCGATGCGCGCCAGCGCGATGGCGCTCTGCCCGGCCGGTGGCGTGGTCGCGGAGCTGGATACGTTGCTGATGACGCGCGGGAATATCGTCTGCGCGCCGACCGAGCCGCCCCACGGCGAGCCCGCGAACGTGGGGTCTTCGACGCGGGCGATGATCATGTCCGAGCGCGGCGTGCCGGTGGTCGCCGCGATGGTCAGCGTGGAGTCGTTGCCGACGTTGTAGCCGTAGTAGGTGCCCTGGTCGGCGACCTCGATGCCCTCGATCAGGAACTTGCCGTCGCTGATGAGGATGCCGAGGCTGGGGACTACCGTCTGGTTGACGATGCAGTCGAGCGGCCCGATGACGCCGCCGGGCGTCTCCATCGAGGCGGCTTCGAGCGCCAGCCGCCATAGCTGGCTGGTCTGGTTCCCGCCGTCGATGACGTAGGTAAGAGCGTTGAAGGTCACGAGCTGCCTCCGATGGACTGCCAGGCGCGACGGTACACGACAGAGCAGGTCGAGGTGGATACGCCCAGGTAATCGAGGCCTTCGTACTTGACGATGGTCTGCCCGACCGGGAGCTGCATGCCGATCAGCGCAGACGAGCCGAACATGCCCCCGGCCGCTGAGGCGGTGCCGATCACCATCGAGCGCACCCACGGACGCGTGTCGATGACCAGCGTCTGCCCTGGCCCCACCTTGCCGGTGTAGCCGATGTTGAGCGGGTAGTTCTCGTACGTCACCGACGGATTCTGGATCGGCCCGGTGATCTGGAAGACGGGCCAGGTAGGCAGGGTGCCGCTGTTGAGCACCGCTACCAGGTTCTGTAGGTTGCGCGGGATCGTGGTCGTCGGGAGCTTCACCGGCGCGATGATCGAGCTGAAGCCGCGCGCCTGGATCGGGATGACGACCGTGGTGGCCGCGTCGTCGTACCAGTTGTTGTCGGCGCACTGGAACTGGGCCACGAACGGCACCTGGCCGGTGTAGACCAGGCCCATGGTAGGCGTGATCTTCCGGCCGCGCCCGTAGGCCCTGCGGATGACGGACGAACCACGGTAGAAGGCGCGCAGCACCTGGTAGGAGTTGTTGACCAGGCGCGTGTACGGGTCGTTCCAGGCGCTTGCCAGGACGCTGTAGGCATCCAGTGCGAGCGAGCCCTGCGAGGGGCTGGTGTACGCCTTGCCGGTCTGCGTGACCACCATGCCGGGCAGCGTGTCGACGCCGAACAGCAGGCCGTCATGCCCGACCACCGGCTGGTCCTGGACGTTGACGCTGCCGGAGTCGGGCGTGGTCGAGTCGATCTGGATGAAACCGGCTCCCATACCGTAGGTGACCGCGCCGGTGCCGTCTGACCGCACGATCTGGTACTGGCCGGAGGTGATGTCCGTCATGCCGGCGCTCCCACGTAGCCCTGCATCTTGGCGACCTGGAGCTGGTAGTGAAGCTCGGAGAACGCCTGCGCGAGCGTCAGTCCCTCGGGCTGCATGATGTAGATGTTATTGGCGAGCTGGGACACGCCGCCCTGGCCGCTGCTGCTGCCGAACGGCGTGTTGCCTCCGCCGCTGGTCGGCACCACCCACTCCGGCTCCTTCTCCGCCAGGGTGTACATCTGGCCGGTCCTGGTGCCGTAGCCGATAACCGGCTCGGACAGCAGGCCGCCCTTCGCCAGCCCGATGGCGTGCAGCGCCCCGCCGAGGAAGTGGCCGACGGCCGACCCGCCGGGAATGCTGTTCTCCAGGCCGCTGATCAGGGAGCCGATGGCGTTCTTGGCCAGGTTGTACAGGGCATCCGCCAGCCCGGACAGGGCATTGATGATCTTGCCCGGCAGCGACTCGAACCAGTCGACGACATCGAACAGGGCGTTGTGCAGCGGCTCGAAGAAATGCGACTCCAGCCAGTTCCACGCGGCGGAACCGGCCTTTGCCACGTCGGTGATGATGGTCCGCCAGTGCTGGGCGAACTCGATTGCGCCGAGTGCCAGCAAGCCCGCCGGTCCGAGGAATACCAGGGCGAACTTGAAGTATTTAGTGACGAATCCGACGACATCCCCGGTGATTCGCTTGATGGCTCCCCAGGTGACGTCCCAGGCTTTCTTGACCGCATTCAGCGAGTCAACGAAAGCGACCTTCAGATAGTGACCGATAGGGTCGAACACGTCATTCTTGAGGAAATTCCAGGTCGCTCCTGCTACTTCCTTGATGAACTTCCAGACGGTTCCCCAGTGCTTGACCAGCTCGACGATGGCGACAACGAGCAGCGCCACCGCAGCGATTACCAGGCCTATCGGGTTGGCTAGCAGCTCAGCGTCGAGAATTGCCTGGACGACTGCCCAGGCCTTGATTCCGAGGACGATTGCCCCGATTGCCAGGGCTATTGCCGTCAGCACAGGTGCAGGGATGGCGTCGATTATTGCCGTCAGTGCCGTGGCGATGTCAGTGATCAGGTGCACGACAACAGGGGTGAACAGCCCGAGGAGGGTCGAAAGAATCGGCACCACTGCTGGCAAGACGGCACTCAGGGCAGGAAGGATGGCCATTGCCAGCTTGGTCAGCGGCGGGATGAGCTGGGTAATTGCCTGGATTACCGCGCCGGTGAAGGCGTTGAGGAACTGCTCGACGAATGGGATGAGCTGGGGCAGGATCTTGGCCAGCTCGCGCAGCACGCTCTCCACGAGCTTCGCCAGGGGCGGCAGTAGCTGGCTGACCAGGGCGATGCCGACCTTGGAGAAGATGAACACGATCTGGGAGAACAGGTCGATGACCGGCGGCAGCACGGGCAGCAGGATGCCGACCACGGTGTTGATGAAGGATGCCAGCGGCTTGGCGACCGCCTCGATGATGTCGGCGATCTGGGCGAATACGCCCTTGTTCTCCAGCACGGTGAAGACCTGGCCGAACGCGTCGGCGAGCTTGACCAGGGACGGCGAGATGGCGTTCAGGAGCTGCGCCACGGGTGCCAGCGCGGAGATCAGGTCACCGAGGACGGCACCCGCGAACTCGGCGAAGATCTTGCCTACGACGGCGAGCACCGGCTCCAGGGACTTGATGATGGAAGCCAGGAGCTTGAAGGCAGGCGCGAGCGCGACCGCCAGTCCCGAGGCAAGGTCGCCGATGATCGGCAGTAGTCCTGTGACTACTTTAAGTAGTGCCCCGAGGACAGTCGACGCCGGGCCTATGACCTTGGAGAACGCAGAAAACATCTCTGACAGGCCGGTGCCGATATCGCCCAGGAAGCTCTTGAATACGGCGAACGCCGGGGCAGCCGCCTTCAGGATCATCGTCAGGCCGGGCAGCAGGTTCTTGACCAGCATCTCCAGTCCGTCGACCAGCGGCTTGAGCAGCGGCGCGGCAGCGGAGAACACGGACTTGAGCTGGGGCCCTATGCCCGAGAAGAACTTGGGTATCTGGGCGAATACCTGCTGTAGCGGCTTGAGCAGCGGCTGGGCGGCTGCGGTGAATGTGCTCTCCAGGCTGGACAACATGGACTTGGCTTGTGCCTGGAGCTGGGCGTTGCTCTTGATGAGCAGGGCCGCGCCGCCGCCGAGCACGCCAGCGCCCGCGCCGATAGCGCCGAGCGCGGGAATGCCGCCGAGTGCCGCGCCGCCGAGGCCGAGGAGCGAGGCCCACTTGGCGTTCAGCCCGAGGATGCCCGGCGCGGCTGCGTTAAAGAGCTTGCCGCCGACTCCGCCGCCCCCTGGGCCGCCCCCGCCGGGCGGCAGGACGTCTCCGCCGCCGCCGCCTCCCTTGGTGCGGCGGAAGGAGAAGAACTTGCTCCAGAAGCCGCCTCCGCTGCGCGCAGCCTGGTCGTCGGCTCCCTGCTCGGCTGCCTGCGCTGCCTGCGCGCCCTTCTCCTTGGCGGTGGTCTTGTCGACGCCGAGCACAGAGTCGACAATCGTGTCCTGCTGCCTGGTCCTGACCGTCCGGGTGACCGGCGCGTTGATCATGCGCCCGAGCTGGCCCTGGGTGCCGGACTGGAGCGCGGTCGGCGAGCCGGTGACCGGGTGCGGGCTGAACAGCGCGTTCAGGGTGCCGAGGACCGAGCCCTGCGGCGAGGACCGCAGCCGGTTCGCCGCGTCGCGCGAGAGCTGGTTGTCGAGCTGGGCGAACAGCGTGCGCGCCCGCCCGATCACCGACCCCTCGAACGCGGCGGTGATCTTGACCTTGTGCGGCTTGCGCTCGAAGTCCTCTACGCGCGCCTCGATGCGGTCCAGGTCCCTCTCGGCCTGGTCGAGCTTGATGACGAGCCGCGCCTCGATCGCCCCTGCATCGAACACGGCCCGCACCTCCCTAGCTAGCTGGCCTTCTTAGCTTCTCCAGGTCTTTCCTGCGCAGCTCTTCCAGCTCTTCCTTCATCTTCGCAAGGTCGATGACCTTTACGCCAGCGTCCACGTTCTCCCTGATAGTCGGGCCCTGCATGCCCGGCGTCAGGCCCTCCGCGCCGCTCCCCTCGACCATCCGGAACGGGATGTCCTCGTCCTCGGTCATGCCCTCCAGGTGGACCTGCTGGAGCCACCACGGCATGGCGATCCACTCGTCATATGAAATTTTCAGGTACTTCTGTACTGCGTAGATGATGGTCCGGAGGCTTAGCGCTTCTGGCCGTTCGCCTGCGGCGCTCCACCTCCGGACACGACTTCCGGGTCCATCACCTGCTCTTGCAGCCAGGCGTAGAAGATGTTCCTGATGCGCGGCGGCAGGGCGAGGAGCTGCTCCTCACTCGGCTTGCCCGAGCACAGGGCCGCGTACAGGACGGCCATCTTCTTGCCCATCGACAGCATGATCTCCGGGTCGAGCGAGTCGATGGCGTCCAGGAGCTGCGCCTGCGTGGCGTTCTCCGGCAGCGTCGGCACGTCCTTGCGGAGGTCGCTGGCCAGGGTCTTGACCGAGGCCAGGAACGTCGAGATCTGCGCGTCGGTCGGTTCCTTGATCGTCCCCTCGCACTGCACGAAGGGCATGAGCGTGAAGTCGAGCGGGTCAACGACGTTGCCCGCGTTGAATCCAGACAAGGGCGGTGCGCTCCCTTTGGGCTAGCTGGTGGCGACGGCCGTGAGGTCCGTCCAGGTGATCGAGCTGAACTGGCAGATGGCCGACAGCGTGAGGGGGTAGAGCCTCTGCTGCGCGGCGCGACGGTACGCGGTCTGAACCTGCCCGGCGCTGACCACGACGGGAACGTACAGCACCCGCGCGAAGCCGAGCTGGTTCTTGCCGACCACGGCCATCGTGAGGGTGGCGAAGTTGGTGGAGAGGGTCAGCACCGACTTGCCGGGCTGGCCTGCGCCAGCCGCCGTGGTGGCGATCGAGCCGCCGTTGCCCCAGGTCAGGTTGATGTTGTTGAGGGTGTCCTCAGACAGGTTGGTGGTCACCTGAAGCTCGGCGGTCGACACCGAGACGCCGACGGGAGTCGGCTGCTCCTCGATGTTGATGTTCTGGGTCGTCGGGTTGAAGGTCAAAGTCAGACCGGCTTCGGTCGCTCCGACGTAGCTCCAGCCCAGGCCGAGCCAGGAGGTGCCGACGCCGAGGTTGGCGTCTGACGGGACCGTCGCGCCAACGCCCGGCGAGGGGTTGGGCGCGGTGAAGAGGATGCCCGTGCCGTACAGCACGTTGAGCGTGTTGTAGGCCGGTGGGGTGTATGGCAGCGACGGCATGGCTTAGCCCTGTCCTTCCTCGATGAGCGTCACGCCAGCATCGTGCGCTGCCTGCGTGAGACCGGGAACCAGCAGCGCGTTCACCTGCGTGAACTCGCTTCCGATGTAGTGGCCGCCGTAGCTGAACGTCTCGTGCGGCGGTCCGACCTTCAGCCGGACCATCCCAGGGGCGAGCGGTGCCGCCGCCAGGATGGCCTGCGCCTTGGCGCGCAGCTCGGCTGCCTGCTCGGCGGGAGACTTCTCCACAGGCTTTTCCGCAGCCTGTGGAGACTCCTCGGCCGCCGTGTCTGCCTGGTCGGGAGCTGGCGGAGCAGCGGGTACTGCCTGCTCGTCGGGTGTTTCCGGCATGGTGGTCATCCTCTCACGGAACCGCAGGAATGAGCTGGCACAGGCGGACCGTGAGCGTGGTGGTGTTCGTGAAGTCGATGCAGGTGTACCCGACTCCGCCAGCCCCGATGACTCCGCCGGGAGCGGAGCCGTACTGCGTGGAGTCGGTCTGCGTGAAGTCCTGCACCGAGAACGGCCCGATGATGAGGGGCACCGTGACGCTCGCGCCGATGGTGATGGTGGTGGCTGCCTGGTTGAAGGCGGGCAGCCCGCCGGGACCGCCGCCCTTGCGGCCGACCAGAACGTTCGCGGCGGTAGGCGTCGCGCCGTTGGTGACCAGCAGGAACTGGGTGCCGTTGTTGACGTACTGGACGCCGAGCGGGCTGCCGACGCTGGCCCAGGAGACGAACGCGTTGCCGGTGCCCGTGGCATCGACACCTGGCCCGGACCCCTGCATGACGCTCAGGCCGCCGAGAGCCTGGGCGTTGATGGTGTACGCCGCGATGGAGAGTCTGGCCATCTCAGGCTCCTGTCTGGGAAATGATCATGTACGTGCAGGTGAAATCGGTACGGCGGTCGGACGGGTCGAGCGGCATCGCGATCGGCGGGGAGCCGGGGCGGTAGACAAGCTGGATGTTAACGCCATCCACGTTCAGCGGGTAGCTCGCGTTCAGGATCATCACGTCGAGCTGCTGTGCCGCCAGCTCCGGGGAGAGCGAGTCGTCCGAGGGACCGCGCAGCCGCGACTGGAAGCCCCAGGCATCGAGCCCGGCCTCCTCGGTGATGAAGCCGGGTCCGGTGGTGGGCGTGAGGGTGATGAGCTTGTCAGGCGACTCGATGATCTCCGGTCCGGGAGACAGGACGTAGCCGGTCTCCTCGGTGTCGTCCCAGCCGATAACCCGCAGGAAGTCGATCAGCAGCTTGGTCTTGGGTACCGTGGGCAGGCTCACCGGCCCCTCCTCGGCGGAGGCTCAGTGTGGTGCTGCACGTGCCACCAGATCCAGCCCTTGAGCCGGTCCGGGAGGTCCAGGTACCTGATCCGCGACTTGATGCGCAGCTCTTCCTCGGTCAGCCGGTGCTGTTTCGGCTCGCGGTCGCGCAGGACCTCGCCGCCGGTGCCGTCGCCCAGGTAGCCGCCTGCGTGCACGGACGGGTGCCCGCTGCGCCGCAGGTCGGAGAACTCGACTGGGGCCAGCACTTCTACCTGGTCGGACAGGTGCTCGGCGTCGTCCATCAGCGCGCCCACGCCGCCATCGTGCAGGACCGCCCTGGCGTACCTCTCGATGTAGTCGCGGTAGTGCCGGTTGAGCCCGTCCTCCAGGAACTTGGCCTGGCCGCCGCGCGGGTGCCTGAAGTGCAGGCCCTCGTGCTGGTAGTGGGCGTACACCTGGTCGACGACCACCGACGCCGTGAGCTTGCCGTCGCGCATGTGCGTCATGCGCCGCAGCTCGGCGAGGCGCTCGGAGAAGCTGCCCACGGCTACCCCTGGTAGACGGGACCGCTGACAGGCGGCCAGTCGTTGTGGGGCACCCACATGTCGTACGGGGTGCTCGATTCCAGGGTGCCGGTCATCCGGTTGATCTGCGTGTTCGAGTCGTACCCGGTGAATACTGGCGGTATCCGGTTGATCACCAGGCCGATCTCCTGGTTGATCCCTCCGGCCGGTGCCGGGTCGAGCCGCAGCTTGCCGTCGCGCACGTCGTTGAGCATCTGCGTGGCGTTCTGGTACGCGATGAACACGGGATGCGTGTTCGGCATCGCCTTGTTCTTGAGGTACGTGCGGTAAGCCCAGAACGCAGCGAGGTCGAGCGCGAGATCGTGGAAGACAGGCGGAGGCTGGGCGTTGTCGTTCGACCCGTCCATGATCGAGCCGAAGTACACCGAGATACGGCTGGACGCTGCCTGGAGCGCAAGCGTGAGCTGCGCGTCGGTCAGCTTGGCTGCCGTCCCGGTACCGTCGTCAGTGCCCTGGAGGGCCAGACGCAGGTCGGACACCGGGGCGTACAGCACAGGAGACATGGCGTCAGTTCTGCCCTGAGTTGTAGGGCTGCTGGCCGCCGCCCATGAGGTTGGAAACGTTGCCGTTGCCGAAGGCGTAGGCCTCGTTGCACTGGGTGGCCGACATCGAGACGATGTTGCCGGACAGCGCGGTCGCCAGCGCCGAGCCGTTGGGCACGTCGATCACGGTGCCGCGCGGGATCACCTGGGAAACGCCGTCGTAGGTGATCGTGGTCTTGGCGGTGACGAGCTGCGGGTTGGCTGCCATCTCAGTCTCCTAGCGTCGAATGGTCTGCTACGTCGCTGTGCTGGTTGGGCGGCAGCGGCTGGAGGTTGCCTGCTCCCCCGTACGCGGTCCAGAGCGCAGATCCAGGCTCAACGTCGATGACCGAGCAGGCACGGACGTACCGCGTCTCCCTGTCCCAGGTGAGATTGAATCCGGTCTGGACAACGTACGGGCCTACCATGCGCTAGTTCGATACCGCTGCGGCCAGCGTGGACTGGCCTGCCTGGCTGTGCGCCGGGTACGGGAGCTGGGTGTTGTAGTTGACGTTCGCCTGCGTGTTCGACCCGTAGTAGCCGGGCGAGTATCCCTCGGTGATCGGGTTGCCCCAGGTCCAGGAGGTGGGAACCACCGTGTAGACCAGGGTGACCGTGCAGCCGGGCGGCAGGATGGTGACCTGCGGAGAGGACAGCGGGTTGCCGCTGATTCCGGCCACCAGGCCGCTCCAGACCCAGGTCGGGGTCGCCACGGTGTACGAGATCGAGATCGTGCCGCCAGCCGGGACCACGTACGTGCCGGCCGCCGCGCCGACGGCGGAGCCGTTGACCGTGACGGCGGAGATGGTCGCGCCGTTGGCCCCGATCACCACCTGGACGGGGAAGCTGTTGTTGTTCGGCGCGGTGACCGTGGTGGCGGGCACTGCCGGGGTCGCGACGACCGGGGCAACCTGCGGGGCCACCAGGACGCTCTGCACGGTGCCGCCGGTGATGGTCAGCGAGATCTGCTGGCCGGTGTTGTTCAGGACCGGCGTGCCGCTCGCCGGTAGGGTCGGCGCGGTGATGGTCACGGGTAAGCCTCCTCAGTTTCCCAGGGCCGCGTGGCCCGTCTCATCGTTCGCAGTGAAAGCGCGGAGCGTTGCCCCGGCCGCGACGAGTGCCTGGTAGAGCCTGGCGGGCCCGGTGGACCCGCCGCCGCTGTCCAGGTACATCACGTCGCCGTTACGGAAGGTGACCGGCTGGCCCTCGGCCCAGGCCGAGGACGCGCCGAGCGTCGAGCCGGTGCCGAAGTTGGCAGGAGCACCGACGCCAGTGGTCGTCGATGGAGTACCGGCGATCACGTCGGGCGTGAACGTGCCCGCCGCAATGGTGATGCCTGCCGGTGGTGCTCCGATGACCATCCTGGTCGCTGCCACGCCTGCCTCCTAGAACGCGGTCTGCGGGATCTTCTGGATGTTGGTGAAGGTAGGTGCCAGTGCTGCCACTGTCACGCCCACCCCGCTGTTGTGGTTGAAGTCGAGATCCGCGATGGGGACGCTCGTCCCGGTGACCGTGCCGTTCACCACGACGACTTCGCTGCTCGCGCCGTCGTTGATGAACAGCACCTGGCCGACCGAGAAGATAGTCGCGCCGCTCGCGAACGGCAGGGCCGTGCTGACTCCTGCCGTCACCGCGCCGTTGGTGCTCAACCCGCCGGTGCCAGCCGCGAACGTGTACTGCCATTCGCAGCCCGAGCACCTGTAGATGGTTTCCGGGCCCGTCGACTGGAACAGGCGCAGGCACTTGCACTTGGGGCAGGTGACCGTGACGCTGAGCGGCACGCCCGTGCCCGGAATCCATGTCATGAGCTATCGGCCTCTCTGCTCCTGCTCGTCCACGCCAGCCCGTAGCTGGCTGAGGATAGCGGGATCAACCTGGTCGCGGATGTCGGCAGCGGCACGCGACGGCGGGAGGTCGAGCGCGTCTACCGTGCGCTGTCCCTGCACCGTCTCCTGCCCGGCCGAGGCCTCGCTGCCGGGAACCGGCGGAGTGGCCTCCGGGATGTTGCGGACCTCGATCGTCGAGCTTCCCCGAGGGTCCGGCCGCGCGTGCAGCGGCGGGCCGTGCAGCGCCCCGGACATGGCGATCGGAGGCAGCGGAGCTTCCCCGCTGCGGCTCTCCGGACCGTGCAGCCTGCGCACGGCGGGAGCGCGGCGGCCGTCGCGCCGGGGGTCGCAGCGCGTGTACGTCGCCGCTTCCTCCGGGGTCAGGTAAACCGTCTCGCCCCTCATCACCAGGTCGGTCTTGTGGTCAGGGTCGTTGCGCCGTGGCACTGCCAGGTTGGCCAGTGCCTCGTACGGCTCGCCGATGCGGATGGCTGGCTGGTGAACGGTCTGCGTGGCCTGGTAGCGGGCCATCAGCTCGTTCATCACCGCCAGTTCCTGCTCGGACAGGCCGCGCGGCCCGCCAGCCTCCTTGGCTTGAGGCTGGCGCGGCGCGGTCTTGGTGGCTGGTGCTGCCATTCGGGATCAGACTCCGGAGAGAAGGCAGAGCGACAGCGGCTGGTCAAGGCCGATTGCCGATGCGCGCTGCGTGTCGGAACGCCAGGTCTTGCGCGGCTCGTCGCGGTACAGGGGACCCGCGAGGAACGGCAGCTCGTCTGCGTAGAAGCCCGAGCGGTGGCGCTGCATGACGATGGCGTTACCCGCAGGGACCTGGCGCGAGACGAGCACGTCCAGGTTGAAGATCTTCTGCGGGAGCACGCCGGTGTACTGGAGGTTCTCCGACGCGATGTCGCCGATGTACGGGGCGGCGAACGTGCTGCTCTGGAGCAGGGTGTTCTTCGTCCCGTGGTTGATGATCAAGGTATCGGCTTCAAAGCCGAGCCACTGAGTGACGCCAGAAGGCGAAACGATGTTCGCGTTCTCTACCAGGTAGCACGCCTGTGCGAGGTCCGAGCGGATCGTCGCGGCGGCGGTCGACCAGGGGTTGGAGACCGCCAGCGTCTGGATGTTGGCGTTGGCGACGACGGCCGAGTAGAACGCGGTGTTCCAGGAGTACACCATGGTGTTCTTCACCTGGAGTAGCTGCCTGGTCACCGGGTCGATCGACTGGCGGCGGCGCATCTCGTCGGAGACCATGATCGCCATGGCCCGCTCGTGCGAGAACACGACGCGGGGCGTGCCGATGGAGGTCGGCATGACCGGGACCTCGCCGAACTCGGGCCGCACCTCGGGGAAGTCGTCGGCGTACAGCGGCGTCGACTCCGAGTAGCGGACCGCGCCGGAGGGAGCAGCGCCGCCCATGCGGAGAACGGAGTCCATGATGAACTCGTTCTCGGTGATGTCCAGAATGAGCGCTGGGATGACCAAGGGGTCCTTCAGCAGCTCGTTGACGGTTACTCTCGGAGCATCCGAGTAACCCCGTGCGCCCGTGGGCATTGGTCACTCCCTCATCTCTCTTGTTGACACGCGGCTAGACGAGCCGGGCCCGGCCCAGGAAGTAAGCTGCGCTTCCCTGGCCGCCGATCTGCTGGGTGAGCATTCCGGCGGAAACCCCGCCGGGGTGGGTGCAGATGGCCACCACCTGGTCCGATGCCGGGCCAGCGCCCGCTGAGACCACCGTGCCGTTGTTAGCGCCGCCGATGATCAGCTTCTTGCCGGGCACCACAGCGCCCGCGTACCAGACCCAGATGTCCGCCGGTCCGTACCACACAGGCACGTAGTCCTGGAGGACGGAGATGTCGATCTGCGGCTGGCCGTAGGAGTTAGCGGCAGCGGTCTGCGGCGTCACCGTGTTGCCGTCCGCGCCGGCCACGCCGAGAACGGTGACTGAGGCGGACAGCGCGAGCGTCACGGTGTAGTCCGTGCTGCCCGCCACCGACGCGTTCGGCTGGACGAACTGCCCGCCGTAGATCAGGGTCGCCGCCTGGTAGTTGGCAGGACCGGACTTGTAGTGCGGCAGAACTGCCGACATTAGGCTCCCTTTCCTTTCCTGGGGTCAGATGCCGGTCAGAGGCCGGTCTGGTTCCTGTACCGGGCTACCAGCTCGGTGCGCGCCTGGTCGCCTCGCGCGGTGATGTCCGGCTCGTCGAAAGTCGAGCCCTGCTCGGAGCTGAGATCGAGCATGCTGGTGAGGCGGCCCATCTCGGCCAGCACGCGCCGCATGACGAGCCCGGCGTCCACGCCCTCCCCGTTGGCCAGCTCGACGACGTGGCCGCTGCCCTCCAGGAGAGGACGAGCCATGTCGACGATGTAGGGCGGCAGGCCGCCGTTGCGCGTGAGCTTCTGCTTCTCCAGCTCGTAGGAGTCAGCGTCCATCTTGCGCCGCATGACGCCGAGCTGGCGGTTGGTCTCCGCGAGCTGGATGTTAGCCAGCTCCACCGCGTCCCCGCCGAAGTTCGACAGGCTCGGGCCCGCGCCCGCTCCCGCGAGCTGCTCGGCCTCGAACTCGTCCTGGAGAGCGTCCAGGTCCTCAGCGTCAAGCTCGTCGACCAGGGCCGCCAGCTCCTCGTCGGTCAGCTCGTCCTCGTCGTACTCGCCGTCGGTGTCCGTGTCCACGACGCCGAGCAGCGCGTCGAGCTGCTCGTCGGACAGCGACAGCAGACGGTCGAGCCTCGCCTGCTGTGCTTGGGTCAGGCCAGCCATGCCGGTGTCCTCTCCTGCGATTTCCACGTCCGACAGGTCGTACACCTGACCGGCGTCGTTTGACATTTCGACGTACTTCCACGGCCCGAGGTCCGGGATGCGCGGGTCGAGCGTGCCGAGGACGTGCTGCACGGCGGCCGGGAAGAACTTCCCGTCGGCCCGCTCGTACTCCTCGACGATCCTGGCAGACACGCCCAGCTTCGGGTTCTCGGTGAGCACCTGAGTGCCCCTGGCCGTCGGCTTCATCTTGATGTACAGCCCGTCATCGCCGAGCCGCATCGAGTGGATCTCGCCCCGGAACCGCTCGGGGTCGTTGGTGTGCGTGTTCTGCGCGTCCGCGAGCTGGAACGGCACCTGGTTGTAGGCCTGCGAGTTGAACGAGGTAACCAGGCTGCTGAGGTAGCTCGGGGTGAAGCTGAGCTTGCGGCCCTTGTAGTTGATCTCCCCGATAGGGAGGATGCGCTTCTCCCAGAAGCCGTTGCCCACCGGCCTGGCGGCCGAGAGGTCAATCGGCGTGAGGATGGTCAGCCGCGCGCCCACTAGCTGGCCTTTCGTCCGAAGTTCTGAGCCCGCATGGCCATCTTCCGCGCGACGTCCATCTTCATGCCGCGCTTCATGAGCTTCTTGTAGATGGCCACGCCCCTGGGCGACAGGCCTCCGGCTCCGTCGTTGTCCGTGTCGCCGGTGGACGAGTCGTCATCATCGCCGTCGTTGTCCGGGTCGGAGGCGAACGCCCGCACGTTCCCGATCCCGAGCTGTGCCAGCAGCTCGGGCTGGCGCGGCGGTGCCTGGAGGGGCATCGTCGGCCTGGCGGGGTCGAGCGCGGTGCGGTTCCAGGTGCCGATCAGCTCCTGGAGCGCGGCGCGCTGGTGCGTGTGCGGGGACAGCTCCTTGCCGTCGATCAGCGAGCGCCAGGCGTTGTCCTCGCCTACGCCGATCTCGCCGATCAGCTCGCCGCCCATGCGGTGGCGGATGACCGCCGTGCCCGAGCCGCTGCGGCTGACGATGATGTCGGCGGCGTTGCGAACCGGGACGCGCGGCCTGCCGTTCGCCATCAGCAGTGCGCGCGTCCCGGTGTTGGCCAGGCCGACACTCGCTGTCCTGACGCCAATGGACTGCTCCGTGAAACCGGCCCGGCTCGCCCAGTCACCGCGAGCCTGGGTCTGAAGCTCCGGTGGCTGGCGGGGCGAGGATGTGCCGGACGCTCCGCCGCTGATCGCAAAGTCGGCGTCGTCCGATTCGTACCCGCAATTGGGGCACCTCGCCGTGCTTCCCGCGAGATCTACTGTTGCCCACGGGGTATTCGAGTGACCGTGGGACCGTCCGTGACTGCTCAACTTGGCAAATCCCTTCCGGCCGTACTTCTTGCGCCCGATGTAGGCCGCCAGGGCACCGGGGTTGGTCGCTCCGCGAGCTGCGAGCTTGGCAGACAGTGCCTTGAAATTGGCACCGCTGCCGGGCGGAGCGCCTGCCGTCGTAGGCATAACGCGGTTCCCTCCTGGTCACCTATCGCGACCATAGTAGCTCTAACTGCCTGCCTGCCTGCAATAACATGCCGACAGTTTTAAGCCGCGCTCATCGCCAGTCTCGCGAATTGCGCCGCCTCTATTTCATTCAGTCCCAGCACTTCCATCGCAGCTTGTGCAACGCCTCTCGTGACTTCTCTCAGTGCACGTGAGTAATCCTCGTCCGCTGCGTGGTCCTTGATGCTCTGCGCCTTGGTGGCAATGGCCCTGCGGGTCTTGGCGATCATGTCGATGAACGCGGGACCGGCTGCTCCGACGGTCGCGGCGATCATCGGCACGACGACCTCCCACAGGTCCTTGCCGGAGATCGCCTCACCGCCCGTGTGCACGCCGTAGCGGAAGGCCAGGAATCCGGCGAGGCCGCCCAGGGACGTGCCAAGGGCGATGCGGAAGTTGCTGTTGCGCTCGGAGATAAGCTCGGAGATCTTCTCGCTGGCCGCCAGCCTCTTCTCGGCTTCCTTGGCGCGCTCGGTCTCGGCCTGCTCCGCCTTCTGGGCGCGCAGCGACTCCATCTTCGCCAGCCGCTCATTGCGGCGCGTCGCCTGCTGGCTGAGGCTGCTGGCCGTCTGGACAGCCAGGACCGCCTCGGCGAGAGACTTGTTCAGCTCGTCCTGCCGGGACAGCAGGTCACTGAGCTGCCTGTTCTGCGCGTCGGAGAGGTTCATGCTCGCCGCGAACGCCTTGACGCCCTGGGAGAAGTCCCTGGTGGCGTCCTCCAGGCCGGTGCTGGAGGCCTTGAAGCTGCCCGGCGAGACGCCAGAGGTGCGGGCGATGTCCTCGGCAGACCTGCCCGGCGTCTTGGTCTTGCCTTCCATCGAGGCCCGCATGGCGGCCCTGATGTGCGGGGTCGCGGCCTTGGGCCCGCCCCTGTCCGGCGTTGCCTGGCTGCGCACGGAGTTGAGCGGGTGGTACTCGCGCCTGGACTGGCGCACCTCGTCCAGGGTCTTGAACGTGCTCTTCCTGGTGCGCGCCGGCAACGGCCCCTCCATCGACGGCATGCTGCCACCAGCCCGCTCGAACTCGCCGTGCTTGCCGCGCTTGAGGTGAAAGTGACCGAGGAATGCCAGGTCAGACCCGAACCTGGACAGCTCGATCTGCTCGCCTAGCGATCCGGGCTGCTCCCCAGGGCTTCCTGGAGCTGCGCGGCCATCTTGTCGGCTGCCGCCAGCCGCTCCTCCTCCGGCAAGTCCCAGTACCCCTCCGGCACCAAGACGTGAGCCTTCTGAGGAGCGCCAGGCGAGGTTGTGGTCGATGATCCGTCCGCCACCGCTGCCTCCGGTGTTAATGGTGCTGAATGTGTTCAAGTCAAAGATACCTACCTGGTCGCGCTCCTTGCCCAGGCGCTCCGCTTCTGCACGGTCCTGCACGTTCTGAGACGGGTCCAGCCAGAGATGGCCGTCTTCGACCCAGCCGCCGATGTACATGTCCTTGCCCTCGAACGAGCTGCGCTCGGACATGAGCATGTCGTCGATGGCCCGCCGTAGCTTGGCGCGGTCGTCGAGGATGGATGCCGGGTAACGGTGCGTGTGCCCGTCGAGCGCGACCATGTACCCGTGCACCGGCTGGCCGCCGGTCAGCGGGGAGACGGAGAAGCCCTCGCGGTCCTTCTCCATGACCTTCACCGCGTCACTGGCCCCGCCGAACTTCGTCCACCGGCCGCGCGAGTCACGCGCCTGCATCGGGTTGAACGCCAGCTCGATCTGCTCGCCGAGGCTGCCGGAGAACGAGATCGGGTTCTCGTGCACGACGGCCGTGGTGCCCTTGTGCGTGGCGATGGTATGCCCGATGGCGTGCTGCTCCCAGGTGTCCCAGGCGCGCGAGGCGCGGCTGAACCTGCCCTTGGCCTCCTTCGCGCCTGCTACCTCCGAGAGCTTGCGGCCCTGCTTCACCAGCTCCTCGGCCTGCGCGACCAGGGCGGCGTCCAGCTCGTTGTTCTTGCGCTGCTGGCGCAGCCAGGTAATCGCCTGGACCTGGTGCGGGGCGATGTCGATACCGTCGCGGCGCGAGATGTCGAGCGCGGCCTTGCGGTACATGTCGGCCATGTACTGGTAGGTGTACGTCGAGCCGACCGGCGCGGCGGGCAGCTCCGATCGGTAGGCCTTCACCTGGTCTTCGTTCCAGTCCGGGTGCTCGGCGCGCACGTCGGCGTAGCTCGGGGTGTCCGTCTGGTCCTTGGTGAGCCGCCGCCCGGCCGCAACCGACAGCGCGTGCCGGTCCATGACGACCAGGCCCTCGGTGTCGTCCGGCGTGTCCCCGCCGTTGCGGATGAGCTGGTAGAACGCGTGCGTCTTGGGTGCCCCGGTCGGGAACAGGTCGTCGTAGGGCCCGTGGTCGCGCCCCAGGATGGCGTTGGCCTTGGTCTTCACCGCGCCGGTGATGCCCGTGCCGTGCTCGGGCGAGTGCCCCAGCTCCAGCGCGTGCGCCGCGTTCAGCGCGTTGGTCTGCCAGTCGGTCTGCGGGCTGTAGCAGGCCAGCAGCGCCGCGCCCTTGTCCGCGTCGCCGCCGCCGATCATCCGGGCCACGGTGTGCGCGTCGGAGTACCAGCGCATACCCTGGTCGCGCTCGTCGGTGTTGGCATCGTCGAACGCCGCGACGATGTTCTTGCTGCTCAGCCCGTACTTCTTGATGAACGCGTTGTCGCTGGCCTTGGCCTTGTTCGCGGCCACGCGGTCAACGGGAGGCTCCTTGTAGCGCTCGCCCGAGCCCCACTTCATCCCGGACAGCGTGCCCATGACGGTGCTGCCGTCCCGCGACCACTCGCCGTGGGCGTTGCGGTGCTCCAGCGGGTTGTACCGCCAGCCCAGGTCGATGAGCTGGCTGCCGAGCGAGTCGTCTGTCATCAGGCTCATTGCGTCCTCGTCTCATCGGGAGCCATCCGGCCGAGCACCCGCACCACGTCGCCGACCTCGGCGAGCGCGGGCTTGTTGCCGGTGCCGAGCAGCCCGATGCCGATCTGGCGCACCTGCTCCATGGCGTCGGCAGACCGGGCAGCCGGATCGTGCCCAGCCCATTCAAGCAGGCCGTAGGCGCGCTGTCCTTCCGGAGTACGGCCGGTCACGGCTTGGCCCCCTCGCCGTTCTTCTTGATCACCTGGCGGATCTTCTTCCTGGCCAGGTCGATGGTCACCTGCGGGTGGCCCTCTTTCCACTGGTGCTTCACGATGTCCTCGGCTTCCCCGATCGCTTCCACGACGGTGCTGTCCGTGATCGTCCCAGGACGGTAGCCCATGGTGCTGAAGATGAGCGCGGCCATGTGGCGCACCTTGCCCGCCGTGCCCTGGCTGTTGATCTGGTCGGCGATCCAGCCGATCTTCTCCGGGTCTTCCTTGCCGCCGTCGAGCACTGCGATGTACGCGCTGAAGTTGTAGGCGTCGGCTGTCCACTGGTTGTAGTGCTGCCAGGACGTTCCGTTGCGGATGCGCTGCGGGCTGGCCATGTCCCTGGCCCACTCGCCGACGTTCTTGTTCGGCACCTCGTACATGTCATCGAGCTTGCGCTTGATGTCCCTGGCGCGCTCGGTGTAGTGCGGGTCGCCGAGGTGCCTCACGCGGGTCACCGCGTCGCCGATAGTCTCGATGTCCTCGTCCGAGCGCAGGTCGCGGAGAATGGCGCGGATTTTCCCGGCCTCCTGCGTCTCAGGCGGGCGGCCGTCTTTCTCCAGCTCACCGGCCAGGTCGCCGAGTGAGGCCATCACCTGGTCCTGCTTGTCCTGGAATACCTGGTCAGCATTGTCGACCGGGAACCGCGTCTTGCGGTCCGCTACTCCGGTAGCCCTGAAGAACTCCTCGGCGTGCTGCGCGGTGCCGAGCTGGGTGAATCCCTCTTCGATCGCCCTGACGCTGCTGTCCTTCTCGTTGTAGGCCATGCTGTCGTCAGCGCGGAACTCGTTCGGCTTCTCGTGCTCGCCTTTCGGCTCGACGGCATGGATCATCTCGTGCAGCGGCACGATCAGCGGGTCAGGGTCGTCTACCGTCTCGCCGGGCTTGTCGAGAATTGCCGTCAGCTCTTTGGCGGTGTTCTCCTCGATGAACATCTGCCCGTCCCAGCCCATCTGGGCAAGGGCACCTGGATGCTCGTTCTCGCTGAACTCTTCCGGAGGCTTCCCGTTCCAGTAGAGAGCGGTATTGTCGCCGAAAAGCGCCGGGACGATACGCACGTTCTTCTGCATCCATTCGTGGATGCGCTCTATTTCCGGGCTGTCTCCCGGTATTTCCCCGCCTGGATTCAATGCCGCGATAGCGTCCTTGTACGCCGCTACCCTGACTCTGGCATCATCGACAACTGACTTATTGGTCGATTCGTGCGTGATCCGGTAGGCGTACTCGAATGCGCTGGAAAGCGAGTCGGCAGCCTTCTGGTCGTCTCCGTCCCTCAGCGCTTTTATCGCATTGCCGAGGTGCCTGTCCTCGGTGTACCGGGCACCGGGCAGCTTGCTCAGCCGGTTGACGATCCCCTGGTGCGCCGGTGCATCCAGTGCTGCGCCTGCGCCGTGCACCCAGCGCCCGTCCGGTGCCCGTACCTCGTGCCGCCATGCGTTCCGCCAGCCGCCCGACAGCTCGATCTGCTGTCCGGGCGTCGTCACTTCAGTGCCTTGGCCTGGGCAATCGCCGTGGCCGCTGCCGTCAGGTACTGCTGGATCTGCTTGTTAAGCGCCTGGATCTGCGTCCTGAGCTGGTTCTGCGAGGCGGTGGTGTTGAGGCTGGAGGTAGAGCCCGGTGCCTGCGTGAGGCTGGACGAGGTGCCTGCCGGGTTAGTTGCCCCGGTCGCTGCGGTCGCCGGTGCAGGCGCGCTCGATGCCGTCGTGGAGCCCGCCTGGCTGCCGGTGGTCGAGCCCGACTGGCCCATGTTCACCTGGCCGCTCGCGCTGGCCAGCTCCTTCTGGAGCAGGTCGCGCTTGGCGATCAGCTCGTGCGCCTTCTGCCGGTCGCTGGCTGCCGAGGTGAGCAGTACGTGCTTCTGGTGCTGCACGTGCGCCGCGTGCGCCGAGGCAGGCACCGACTTGGGCAGCGGGACGCCCTTGACGCCCTTGCCCTTCGGCGCGGGCTTGCTGCCCTTGCCCGCCGTTGCCTGGCCCTGGCCGCCCTTGGTGAACTCGCCCGCGACGTTGCGCGCTTCCTTCTTGGCGTTAGCCGAGCGCGCGTTGCCGCTGCCCGCCGAGGTCGAGCGCGGTCCGCTTGCGCTGCTGGTGGCCGGAGCCGCGAGCAGCACTACCCTTTTGGGAGCAGTACCGCCAGCTCGACAGCTCGGGATGCGTCGTCCCAGTTAGACAGGCCTGCATTGCGCCGCCTGGTAGCCGCCGTGCGCCGCGCTGCCTGGGCGCTCGTCTCGCCGAACGCGGAGCGCTGCTCCCTGGTCAGGAGCGGCCCGGCCAGGTTCTCCATGTTCCGCCCGCCTGGGTTCTTCATCCTTGGCGGTGCGGTGTACGGAGCTACCTTGGGCGGCCCGAACGGGTCGCGGGGAGCCTTCGGCACCGAGCGCCGGGCGGGAGCGGTGCGCGCCGCGTACGCCTTGGCGGCTGCCTCGCGCGCCGCGTTGGCCTTCGGCGAGGTGTCGATGCGCCCTGTGCGGTTGCCGGACGGCAGGCTGCCCAGGGTGCCCGCGTGGCGCTGGATCTGCTCGCCGAGGCCGCTGTCCGAGCCGTGCGCGAACTCCGACCTGGCCGACTTCCCGGCCGCCGCGACGTGCGCCCTGGCCCGGTCGTAGTCACCGGCCCCGATCGCCCTGGCCGCGCTGCGCAGCGAGTTGGCCGAGGAGGACCCGCCGCGCCGCTGGAAGCTGCCGTAGCCCTCGGAGTCGTCCGTGGCGTTGTACAGCGGGGCACCGACTCCTGCCCGGTCCGGGTCGTTGTTGCGCAGCATGGCCGCCCGCTCCGCCTTGTCGGCGAGGTCGTGGAGCCGCTGCACGTGCTCGGCCGGGGAGAGCTTGCCGCCCTGGCCCCGGTTGAAGTCGCCCTTGGGCGCGTGCTCGACCTGCGAGTGCCCCTTGACGGTCTGCTTGTAGACCTTGCCGGTGCGCTCGTGCATCACCCGCAGGGTGACCTTGCTGTTCTTGCCGCTGCCGTGGTGCTCCGCCGACAGCACGCGGTGCGGGCCGAAGCCCGCCCGGCCGCCCTCGAAGCTCGCCATCAGCCGGTCGCCCGCCTTGACCGCCGAGGCGTGCGTGCTGCGGTGACCGCCCTTGTGCGGCGTCGGGTCGAAGCCTGGGTCGCCTGCGCGCTTGAAGCCGTGGGACCAGCCTCCGGCACCGACCAGGTTGATCTCGCGGGCGGCGGTGCCGCCGGACAGGTTCCTCAACTTCTTCCCCTTAGCAGTGCGCGCGGTGTCGTCCGCTGCCTGGTCGATGACAGCCCCGGCGTGCGAGATGTGCTTGCCGAGCGTGTAGGAGTTGCCGATGGCGTTGCGGTAGGTCGCATCGCCACGGCCTCCGGCGTAGAACTCGTGACTGCGCAGCGTGTTCTGCGCCGCGCGCAGATGCTGGCCGGCAGTGTCGAAGTCGCCGCGCCGCACAGCGTCGGCTGCCGTGCGGACGTGATCGCCGAGGCCCTTGCCGGGGTGGTCGCTGTCGAGCTTGCCTGCCAGCTCGCCGAGCGACTTAGCCCATTCGCCGTGGGCACCGCGCAGCTCGTCCTGCCAGCCCAGCTCAACGGCGCGCTGTCCGGTATTCGAGTACCCGCCCTGGCGGGACGGCGGCAGCGGGCCCGGCTGGTCGTTGCCCAGCGGGTTCCAGGCCCTGGCGATGGGGTTGCGCTGCCCTGGCTCTTTCACCTTCCCGCGCGAGCGGGCCACCTGCGCGCCGATGGTGTCGATCCGGCGCGCGTGGATGTCGTCGGCGCTGCCATGGTGCTCGCTGCCGTACGCGCCCCGGCCGATAGCCCCGGACGCGTTGATCAGGTGCCCCCTGGCCTGGGCGAGGTCGCCCTTGGCCAGCGCCTCGTGCGCCATGCCCAGGTACTGCTGGGTGCTTCTGTGGCTGCCTGCGTGGTCGGATGCGGCGATGCTGGAGCTGACTGCCTTGACGGCCGCCGCGAGCTGCCCGCTGGTCCACTTCCCGCCCTTGCCACGGCGCTCGCTCATCCAGGCCGGTGCAAGCTCGATAGCGTCTGCACGCCCGTTTGCGTGTGCGTGTGCACGTGCCTGGGCGGCGATCTCCATGGCCTCTGCTCCTGTCGCGGCAGCTCTCACCTCGGGGTGCTTGCTCTTGGCACCCCACTTGCGGATGGAAGCCCGCGCGATGCCGTAGGCCCTGCCCGGCGGCATGCCGCGCTTCTCGATGAGCGCCTTGACCACCTGCTGGAGGTACGGAGAGTGCTCGTTGCCCTTGACGCGGTACAGGCCGGGACCGCCTGGCCGCCCTCGCGGTGCGGGGGTGACGGCGAGGCGCGCGGTCTCCGCCGACAGCTCGACCGCCGTGGTGAGGTCGCCGCTGTTGCTCGCCGCGATCTGCTTGGTGACGTGCCAGCTCGTGACGCTCTTGGGCTTGGCCACGTTCTCGTCGACTCCGCCGGTCGGCAGCTCCGCAGGCGTCTGCATCGGGTTAGCGCCCTTGCGCGCCGAGGGGATGTCGCTGTTGGGCATCCCTGTCTCGTCGCCCGGCATCTGCCCCATGGCCGTCAGGTTCTCGTTGTGCGCCTCGTGGTCCTGGATGTCCTTGACCAGCAGCAGGTGCCGGTGCACCGCGTCCATGTGCGCCTTGGCCTGGTGGTACTCGGCGTCCGTGACCATTCCGTGACGGTACAGGCTCTGCGGCTGGAAATTGCCGATAGCGGCGTTCAGGTGCCGCACCGCGCCCTCGCTGTTCTGGCGCTCCAGCGCGTTGGCCGCGTCCTTCAGGTGCTGGTGGGAGCCCATGCGAGGGTGGTGGTCCTCCAGCTCCTTCGCCAGCGCCCGGATCTGCACGACGGTCTCCCGGCGCATCTGGCCGGTCGGCTTCCAGGCGTTCTGCCTGGCCTGGGGCGGGCGGTACACGCCCTTCCTACCGCTCACTCAGCAGCATCCTTCCCCCAGGCCACGGTCGGCCCGGATAACAGCGGCAGTGCGGGTGAACTCCGCCGGGGTAACCGATCAGGGGCATGTGGTCTACCAGGAAGTTCTTCCCGTTCGCATGCCTGCATTCTGCCGAGGTTCGCTTGTCAAGTACAGTGTGCCATCCGAGCAGCCTGCCGTAAGTCATGGCGGCTGAGTCTGCCTGTGCTCCTGCCTGCGACCGTTTCCAGATGGCCTGGAGGTGCGAGCCGAAGTAGCGCCGCTCGCGGTCGTAGGCCTCGCGCAGCGCCTGCGGCAGGGACACGCCGCGCGAGCGCGCCGTCTTCAGGTCGGTCATCACGCGCCGCGAGGATGCGATGGCGAACTGGACGCGCCGCATCAGGTTGAGCCGGGCGGTCCGCGCGGTCGCCGCGCCGAAGAATCCCTGCTGCTCGGGCGGCATGCTCATGATCACGTCGACCGACACGCGCATGGCGCGCGGGGAGATCCCGGCGGTCTTCAGCGCCGCCAGCACCGTGACGGAGCCCAGGATCTCCGCCGTGGAGACGTACGTGGCCAGGGCAGCCGCCAGCGCCGCTACGAGCTGCGCGTCCTGCTGCGGGCTAGGTGCCTGCTGCGGTGGTGCCGCCGTCGTTGCTGGCACGGGTCCTTCTCTTTCGCTGCGTGCGGAAGATCATCACTGAGCGCCAGGCGAGAACGGCCGGGATAGTGGCCAGGGCTATCACGTCAACCCAGGCCAGGGACGTGAACGTGACGCCGAAGTCATAGCGCAGGACCAGCGAGAACGTCGCCGCCGCCAGGCAGTAGTCCATGGCGACCATGGTCTGGCCCATCCAGTCGCGCCACCAGGGCCATACCCAGATGATGAGGAACGGGAAGGCAATGGCAGACCAGAACGCCAGGTTGACAGCCCACTCGACAGCATCAATAAGTGGCTGGTCGATCACGTTCTGCCGTACCTCTCCGCCCTGCGCCGGATGATGTCGTTGACTAGCGGCTGTATGTGGTTCTCCTTGTGCATATCACGCAATGGTACGGTTACTTCCCCGTGCGTGACAGCAAGGTGCCGCGCGGCTTCAGCTCGCGCTTTCCTGGCTTCTTCGAGCCCGTTCTTGTGGTTCATTGCCCGGCGCATCTCCCTGCTCCTACGGAACCACCACATTCATTCCAGCTCCTTGCTTGCCTGGCGGAGTCCGGTCATCACATCCCGGACTATCCTGCCGGTGGCCTCACTGGCATCGCCGCGAGCGCGTTCGAGCTTCCACGCCTCTTTCCACTCGTCGCACTCGGCACTCTTCTGTGCATACCTGATGTTGGCGTCGTCGAGCTGCTTCTTGGTAGATATCTGCCCGGTAATGAACAAGGCAACGATGACGACGCAAACGCTGACGACGCCAGCCCCCGCGCCGCCGAATAGGTTCGCCAGCTCGACGGGCGACAACTTTCGCCTCCCTTGCGTTTGTCATGCCATCTGTCCAGGTGGGGGTGTCATCGGCGGCTTCGCCGGTGGAGTAGGCGGTCCTGACTGCGGCGCGAGGCCGGGTGCGCGCTGGCCAGGTGGCGGAGGCTGGCGCAGCGCGCCGGGGTTCTGCGCCCCGGCTCGCTGGGCGATGCTGAACGCCGCGTTCGTCATCCCCTGCACAGCGCCGAGACCGGCTGCTGCCTCGGGAGGCATGCCGGGCGGCGGGTTGCCCGCGAGCTGCTCGGCTCTCTGGTTGGCGGTGGAGACCAGGGCATCGTGCACGGCATCCTGGTCGAGCTGGAGGATCGAGGCCATGCGCTCGGTGATCAGGTCGAAGACCGGCAGCGGGATGTGCAGCACCTGGGCGGCCGAGAGCTGGCCGAACAGGGTGAGCAGCGCCTGCGCCTGCTCGTCCTCCAGCGGGCCGAACTTCCAGGTGGGGAAGGACGCCTTGGTGCCGAAGTTGAGCAGGATCAGCGGGCGGATGATGTCGTAGCTGATCGACTCGCTGACTTCCTCGGCGATGGCCTGGCGGGACTTCAGGAAGAAGCTGCTCTGGTCCTGGGACAGGGCATAGCTGCCCTTGCCGCCGGTCGCGCCGCCGGTCAGCGCGAGGAAGCCCGCCAGGATCGAGTGCGTCTGCCAGCTCTCCAGGAAGTTCATCGCGGCCGAGAAGAACGCCCCGCCGTCGCCGCTGCTCTCCAGCACCTCGAAGGTCTTCTGGCCGTCGGCCGGCCGGATGAGGCCGACCACGCCGGAGGACTTGAGCGCGGCTATGTCCGAGGCCTTCGTGTTCGCCTCGGGCTGGTCGTTGCCGTAGACCACGGTCCTGGGCAGCGCCTGGTTCTCCAGGAAGTGATACCAGAGGTACAGGAGCTTCATCTTGGTCTGGTAGCACCAGTAGCAGACTTCCATCTCCGACGCGCCGGTCAGCGGCTCGCGGTACTTCCCGTGCGTGTAGATGTACGAGCGCATTTTCGGGATGTCGACGTAGCCCGGTACCTTCTGCTTGCGGTTGAGCATCAGGTTGCCGCCGAAGAGCCAGACCTGCTGACGGAATCCGTTGGCCTGGCCTGTGCGGTCGTTGTACCTGGCCTGGCAGGTGGACGGCGGCCGGTAGGAGATCCGCTCGTAGATGACCTTCTCGTCGTCGTCCCTGATGGTGAAGGTCTTCTCGAAGAAGGAACGCCGGTAGAGCTGCGCGGTAGTGATCTGGCCAACCAGGTCGGTGACCGGCGTCTTCATGCCGCCCTCGGTGTCGGGGGTCATCAGCACGCCGTGGATGAACTCCGCCTCGCCGCTGTCGCCCTTGCCGCCCTGGATCATCCTGCCCGCCTGCCTGATCGGCAGGGTGAGCGCGCTGGACAGCGCAGCGGAGATGCCGTCGCGGGCGAGCATGACCTTCATGTCGCGAGCGCCCCACGAGCCGTAGTCGAAGACGTCGCCCTCGCCGTAGTACGCGAACAGCCGCTGCCCCCAGTCGAACTGGGTGCCGATCTCAGCCCCCATCAGGGCGCTCTTGCCGCCGTAGGCGTGACTCCCCTTCGGCGCGAGGTCCGGGAAATCGTAGACCTGGGCGGTCTTCCCGTCCTGCTTGACCGTAGAAGTGCCGTTACTGCGTGGTGGCATCTCGTGAACCTCCAGCGTCAATCATGCCTGGCTAGCGCCAGGAATGCACTGCCGCCCGGCTAGGACGAACGTCTTCTCTTTCATCAGCAACAGACTGCGGCGCAAACCCGTCCGTGCTCCAGTCGCCTCCAGCCTGGTTGAGCGGCCCGCCGGAGGCTTCCTCCAGCCGCCGCGCCATGCGCGAGTCGTGGCTGTCCTCGGGCATCTCGAAGCCGATCCTGCCTCCGGCCGCGTCCAGGATGTCCCCGCTGTCCAGAGCGTAGTCGTACGACCTGGCTGCCTCTGGCTCGCGGCCGGACAGGTACAGGAACTTGGTCATGCCCCAGACCAGGGAGTCGAGCCGGTCCGGCGAGCGCTCCTTGGCCGCGCCGGTGAACGTGCACATCTGGTCTTCCAGCTCGACCATCGACTCGACCGCCAGCTCGCCGAACGCGTCCTTGGCCAGCATCTTGCAGTGCTTGACCTTGTTGCGCTGGTAGAGCGCGGCTACCGGCTCGGCGCGCGTCCGCTTGTTCTGGCTGGACCAGACCTCTTCGACGTACGGCACCCGGCCGGGCGGCATGACCGGCTCGAACTTGCGGCACTCACACTCCTCGTCGCGGCAGCGCCCTGCCTTGGCGTGCTCGTGCGCGCAGTTCGCGCACTCAGCTTGCAACTCCTTGATCACCTGGTGGAACATGGCGACCATCCACTTGCCGCCGTGGTTGCGCTCGACGACGATCCGCGCCTCCCACTCGATCGCCTTCAGCACGACGCGGCGCGCGAACAGCGGCGGGGACTCCTGGCCGCCCCAGTTCTCGGCGACATACACGGTGTCATCGCCGCCGAAGCCGAGGCCCATGATGGTGTAGGCCTGCTCGTCGCTGTTCTCCGAGCCGTCGGACGGGTCGACGCCGATGACCGCGTTCCGCAGGTAGGCCTCGCCCTCGGGCCCGCTGATCACCGGCACCTGGATGCGCTCGATCAGCTCGCGCGTCCACAGCGAGTTGGGCACGTCGTCGAGCAGCACGCCTTCCAGCTCCTGCTGCTCCAGTCTCGTGCCCTTGTTCGCGCCGATGACAGCCCTGTAGAAGGCCTCAGACAGGTGCTTGCGGTTGTCGACGGTCCGCAGCCGCCGCACGATCACGCCGCCGTGCTGCGGCTCGTCGCGGACCAGGGAGCGGACCAGCTTGGCGGCCGGGCGGGCAGCCTTGGGCGTCCCGGTTGCGATGATCACCGACGCGCCCATACGGACCGCGTACCGCAGCGACTCGTTCCAGGTAGTGTCCCACTTGTCCCAGAGCCCTACCTCGTCGCACCAGGCAGCCTTCAGGTTGCGGCCCTGGATGCGCAGGCCGCCTTCTGCGGCCGAGTCGGCGTAGATGATGATGCCGTTGTGCAGGACCACCTGGCCGTACGTCCGCCAGGCACTGCGCACCGTCTTGGAGCGGTGGTCCTTGATCTCGGCCATCGAGGTGCCGAGCGCCCGCAGGATGCCGCTCTCGCCCTCCACGCACTTGGTCCAGGCGTCGGCGTAGGTGGGCGCGATGATGCCGTACTCGCCCTCGCCGTCGGTGTCAGCCAGCACGAGGTCCGCTAGCCCCTGCGCGCCTGCCCTGGTCTTCCCGCTGCCACGGCCGCCGGACAGGTAGAGCACCCGCCAGGTGTTGTCTCTCTCGGGCAGGAGCTGCTCGGGCCTGGCAGTCTGACGCCAGCGCAGCCGGGGGTCCTCCGGAGCGCTGGCGTACCTCGTGCCTACCAGGCCGAGCGCCGCCACGTCGGAGTGGTGCGCCCCGATGGCGGTAATGCTCATCGCGCTACAGGACCGTCCAGTCGTCCGACAGGAGGTCGATCTGCGCCGCGAGCCACGGCATGCAGGTGCCGTCGGCGAGCTTCATGTCGATGTGCGGCCGGTAATTGATCTCGGTGCCCGGCTCGTAGATGCCGAGCAGTGGCGGCCGGTTGACCTTGAACGTGCTGCCGGGCACCAGGTAGAGGAACATCCCCTTGCCGTTCCACCCGCTGCGGCAGACGCGCCCGCCGTTCTTGAGCGCTTCGAGCGCCTGTCCGAAGTCCATGACCTGCTCCTATGCGACGATCCGTAGGTGGCGGGACAGCGCCTCGCGCGCCGCCTGCTTGCGTTCGAGCGGGATGCCGGATTCCTCCAGCGCCGCGTCGAGAGCGCGTTCCAGCATGTCGGCGGTCTGCTGGCGAATGCCTGCCAGCCGCTCGTCGATCTTGAGCTTGCTGATGTCGATGAGGATCTTCGCGAACCGCTCCATGGCGCGCTCGTAGAGCAGCATCTCGGCGCGGATCTGCTCGCCCGCCTTGCCGCTGTAGCGCATGCGCCCGAGGCCGACCAGCTCGGCGACCATGCCGCGCATGACCTCCTTGAACGCCTTGACCTCGCCCGCCAGCTCCATCAGCTCGTCCAGCGGGTTGCCGATGTCGTCGGGATTCAGGAGCTTTTCGCCGTTGGCCCGCATGATCTCGGCCAGGCGCTCGGCCATCCCGTTCTCGATGGCGTTCGTCGCGGCAGCCTGCCGGGCCCAGGGAGCCGACCCGCCGTGCGTGGTGCACCTTGGCGGGTCGCTGCCGTCCAGGGCCAGGTTGCGGCACTTGCCTGTCTGCTTGCCCTTGCAGAGCCTGATCCCGGTCAGCTCCTCGGCTTCCTCCAGGTCCTCGTCGCTCACGTGCCGCAGGCACGCGGCCAGGCCGTGGATCTCGCGCTCCTGGCACGGGTCGCCGGTGCGCGTCGGCTGGCCGCAGGGGTTGGGGCCCTCCCAGGGACGCGGCGCTCGGCTGAAGTGGTCGTACGTCACTGGCTTCCCCCGCTCTTGTCGATGTGGTCGGCTGTCAGCCCGGTGGTGAAGAACGCGAAGACCGAGGCGAACAGCGGGACGATCGTTACCATCATCATCGTCGACAGCAGGTACGCAAGCCAGCCGTGCGGCGCGATATCGCAGCCTACGGTAGTCGCCGTCCCGGTGGCGCAGTAGATGCCGTGCCCTATTCCGATGCCGTTGACGGAGCCGTACCCGACGCCGAGCGCCAGGTCGAGCACGATGGTCGTCCCGAGCACGAACGCAGCGCGGCGGTGGTGCACGTTGACCCTCATGACCGCTGCTCCAGCAGCTCGATGACACGTTCCAGCAGCTCGGTGACGGACTTCTCCGGCCGCGCCTGCGCCTCGTGCCTGCTGCACCATGGCGTGCCGTTGATGACGTGCTTGCCGATCCGCCAGCAGCGGCTCTTGTGGCAGTTCTTCAGGTGGTAGAGGGACCAGACCGACCCGAGGAGGGTCAGCACGGTCAGTGCCGGGATGAACCCGGATTCGAGCTGGTAGGTCCAGGGCGTGCCTGACGGCACCGGCCAGGTGCCCATGGCGAAGCGCCAGGCCAGCGGGTGGTGCGCAACCGACCACCCGACTGCGCCTAGCAGCAGTAGCGGGAGGAACAGGCGTCTCATGGGCCTATTGTGCCACGCAAAGCAAGAGGCAGGCACCGGGGCGATGCCTGCCTCTGCCCGACCGGGCCTACTCTGCGTTGTGTGCCCGGTCTCATCCGTACAGGCCGGTCCTGGAGACCACGGCTGCCTACGGGGGCGGGCAGCCTGGTCGCGGCCTGACGGGCTAAATTAGCTGGTTTTCGTGAACGTCCAGGTTACGTCAACGTCGTAGTAGTCGCTAGCCGGGACGGTGATCTCGGTTGCGGTGCCGCCAGCCGGGTAAGCCTGCGAGCTGCCGCAGTCCAGCGTGCCGCCGATGCCGAGCGTGACCGCCGTCGCGGAGGTCCCGAGCGGTGCTGAGGAGCCGTTGTTGTCCGCGCCGTCCCCGTACTCGCAGTAGGCCATCGAGCCGTCGGCGAGCTGCTTGTGGATGAGCACGCGGGGGTAGGCCTGGTAGCCGGTGACGGTCGCGTACGCCTGGACGCTGACCTGGCAGTCGGTGGTCTTGCAAGTGAAGCGGAACGACCCGCCGGTGGTGTCTCCGACGGGGGAGCCGAGCGTGGTGCTCAGCGTCTGCCAGACGGCTGCCCCGCTGCCACGGTCGACGAGCACCTGGCCGATGCCGTACGGAAGAGCCTGGGCGTTAGTGCCCGCAGGCCCGGTGTCCCCCTTCGGTCCCTGCGGCCCGGTCGCTCCCGTGTCGCCCTTCGGCCCGGCTGCCCCGGTGTCGCCCTTGGGACCCTGCGCACCGTCAGCTCCGGTCGCGCCGGTCAGCCCTGTAGCGCCGGTCAGTCCCGTGGCTCCAGTCGGGCCCGGAACACCGCCCACGATCACGTCGTGCATGCCTGCCGGGCAGGTCTGCGCGTGCTCGGTGAGCGCGGTCTTGAGGGTGCGCGTGCTGTTCTCGCACGAGTGCACCGCGATGCTCCGGGGAGCAGCAGTGCTGCTTGCCGCGTACGCGGCACCGGCCGTCATCACGCCCGCCGCAACGACCGAAGTCGCAACGATGGCCGCTGCCCGGCTCTTTATCTTGATCATCTTCCTGTTGCCTCTCGTTGTGCCCCTATGAGCAGTGTAGTGCGATGAACGCGTCTGTTCTCGACTTGATTCCCGCCAGCCACTCGTTGTCGTCGTCCGCAGCGTACACCGCCGTCTCCGGTGGCAGGTCCCCGGACGGAGCGCTGCCCGCGTCCCAGGAGTCGTCCAGGTGGCGCTCCCAGCGGCCCTTGCGCACTCCCTGCCGGTGTCCCAGCAGGTAGAAGACGATAGCGGTAGGTCCTGCCGTCATCAGGGCGACCCCGATGGCGAAAGTTGCCGTGATCATTTCGTAATCCTCCTAGCAGCCGTCGTACGGGGTCCAGTCGCTGTAGCCGTCGTCATGGACGGTCTGCCAGAAGACAGCCGTCTGCTCGGCCGGGCCCGCCTTGCCGAAGTCGGCCGGCGCACCGCCGTGCGCGCTCCAGGTGGACGCGCTGAACTGGTAGAGGCCCCAGTGCCCGGTCGCATTCCAGATGTACGGGTTGCCGCCGCTCTCGCGGCTGATGATGCACTGCTGCATCACGGTCGAGCCCTGGTAGGAGATGACGTGCTGGCTAGCGAGCTGCGTGCCCGCTGCGGCTGTCGCGGGCATGGCCGCGAGCTTCTGCCGCTCCTCGGCCGCAGCCGCCAGCGCGGCAAGCCGCTTGAGGTGCGCCAGGTGGGCCAGGTGCTTGAGGTGCAGTACGTGGTTCTGCTGCCAGGTCAGCGCGGGTATCGTCTGGTAGTCAGGCTGCGTGTACGACACGTAGCGGATGACCTGCGGGTTTGCCGAGCCCGCGAAGATGAAGCCGAAGGCCAGGAGAGGCGTGCACACTGCGGTGCAAATTGCGGCGAAAGTTGCCCGGAATTTACGGGTCGCCCCATGTCGCCAGGTGAGCATGTGTGTATCCTTGCTCTCGTTGATAGTTCGCCGCCTGGCGAGGGGACTGCCAGGTACCAGCCTCGCCTGCGGCACGCTTCGCCGACGATAACAGCCCGGTCTCGTCCTTGGCCACAAAATCGCCGAATGAGAAACCCCCGGATGGGTCTCCGGGGGTTTCTTGCTGTTTCTGTTACTCCTGTGGCTGCACCTTGATCCGGCTGACGCGCATCGGAGCGTCCGACCAGACGGTCACCGAGTATTTCCCCCCGGTCTCCTTGACGCTCACGAGCTGCTGCCTTAGCGCTTCTGCCTCGGCTTTTGCCTCGCGCACCGCCTCGATCAGGTCCGGCACGTCGATGTTGACCAGCCGGGCGACGTCCTCGTGGTGCATCGCACGAGCGTTCTGGAGAGTCACCTTGGCCCGCTCCAGCCGCGCCGCGACCTTAGTCAGGTGAACCGCCTTCACTGCCTGCCTCCCTCCGAGAACGGCGTCCAGTTAGTGCCCCGGTCAGGGAACATGCCCTGGTTGTCCTGCATGAACTCGCTGATCTGCTCGTGCAGGTCCGCTAGCTCCTCCGGACTGAGCCGGATCACCACCCGGTTGCCGAGGGGCATTCCGGGGTGCCCGTGCGAGATGAAGTTCAGGCCCACCGCCTCGCCCTCGGGCGAGGGGACGGTGCCTAGCGCGTGCTCAGAGATCCGCAGCACCTCGCTGTGCTCAAACGTCCTTTCCATCGCTCTTGCCCTCCTCCCACTCGGTCAGCTCGCGCATGAGATCCGTCGCGTCGTACTTCCAGGCATCCTCATCGATGACCAGGGACCTGGACTTGAGGCCGGGCGGCAGCTCCTTGCCATCGACGGTGTAGTACCTGGTGAACTCGTTCCAGGTGACCTCGAACTTGCACCAGGCCGCCGAAGCGTAGGCCGCCGCGTCGATGAAGAACTCGACCGACTCCTCGATGACCTCGCCATGGTCCTTGACGTGCTTCTCGACCCAGGCCTTAGCCGCCTTGTCGAATCTGCTCATCGAGCGCCGCCTCCCTCGCCAGCTTCTCCAGCGCCTGCTTGGCCTGCCGCAGTCCGCTCTCCCTGCCGCCGACCGGCTTGTTGTCCTTGACGGGCTGGTAGTACGGGAACTTGCCGCTGCGGTCGTGCAGCACGCGCCGCAGGCTCCAGCCCTCCAGCTCCGGGTCGTTCGGCGTGTACACGAGGGTGCTGCCCTCCCAGTGCTGCCGGTAGGTGCTCATCCGTGGTCTCCGTTCCAGGGGCAGTTCTTGCAGCAGCAGCCCTTGCCGTGATCGGTCACGGACTGCACGTACGGCCGGTTGACCAGGAGCAGCGACAGCTCGGCGGTCTTGTCCGCGTCGACCTCGACCAGCAGGACGTCGGTCGGCTTCTTCTCCGGCGGCTTTCTCTCGCCGGTGAACCTGTAGGTGACGACCGGCATGCCGTCGTCACCGATCGTGACCTTCTCCAGCTCCATCGTGTATGGCTTGCCGGGGTCCAGGCCCGGCGGGATGCCGAGGATCTCAGTCCTCATCTCTGCCCTCTCTCAGAACGTGCGCCTTGGCCTGGCCGAGCGTGGGGTACGGCTTGCCGCTCGGGCTGTCGTGGTACATCGCCTGGTATTTCCACTGGCGCGGCCTGCCGGTAGGCAGCCTGTCGATGTACCAGGCCGCCCACTCGCGGCCGACGGGCATCCGGACCGTGATCGGCTCCTCGTACCCGTCGACCCTGATGTACATCCGACGCCACCTCACGGCCGCGCCCTCAGCAGCTCCATGAGCCTGAGCGCGTCGCTCTCCAGGATCTCGACCGTGTTGCCGTGGACGTAGGCGCGGACGCCGTGCTTCGCCAGCTCCTCCTTGACCTCTCCGAGGCGCGCTGCCAGGTCGTTCCTGGCCTTCTCGTCGCGCTCGCGCTTGTCCTGGAGTACCTGCCGCTCCGCTTCGACCGCCGCGACGGTCTCCTCGTACGGGCCGAGCACATTCGCCATGTTAGTGAGGATGCGGTAGTTGAAGTCGGGGATGTTGCCCCAGTTCACGCCCGTCTTCAGGGCGTCCTCCAGGCTCGCGCCGCTCACGTCCCGGCCGATCGCCACGAGGTACCCGTCGGCCGGGTAGAAGCTCCTGGAATTCGGCTTGGCTGCGGTCGAGCGCCTGATGGCGTGCGACTTCTCGCCGTAGGTATACAGGTCGGAGACCGGGGCGACGAACACGACCTGGTAAACGTGATCGTAGAGGTGCCTGCCCTCGCGGTACGCGTAGACCTTGCCGGTCTCTACTTCCTTAGACTTCATCGCTGGTTCCCTCCGTCGCAGTGATCTTGCCGTGGCTGTCGGCCGCCAGCCTGAACCAGCGCCTGCCGACGCCGGTGCCGTAGCTGCCCAGCCTGTCGACCTGCGCGAGCTTCATCTCCGCCGTGTCCGGGTGCACGCCCTCGCTGACCATCCAGGCCCAGGCCTCGCTGCGCGTCATCGGCCGGTGAGGCGTGCTGACCTTGGAGGTGCTTACCCTGGCGTTCATGCCGAGCAGGCCCGTCTCGGGGCGGCCCAGCGCCAGCTCGACGGCTTTCTGGACGTCGGCGGCGGGCACCACGTCGAACGGGTCTTCCAGCTCCACGGTGACCGTGAACTTCGTGCTCATGATCTTCTCCCTCGTCCGGGACGCCCTGTCCCGTACGTCATTGTAAACGCAAAGGGACCGGGAAATGTTCCCCGGTCCCTCGCGCCTAGCGCCTGCTGGCGAACTTCTCGGCCGTCTCCCAGTCATCCGGGCGGCCGAGCACGATGGTCAGCGCGAGCAGCAAGCCGTGGATGACCAGCTCCAGCTCGCGCTTCTCGTGCTGGTTCGCCTTGTCGGTCAGGTTGCGCCGCATGACGATCTCGTCGGCGATCTGCCTGGCAGCCTTCTCGGCTTCGGGCGTCATCAGTAGGCCTCGTCGTGAGCTGCGAAGACGCGTTCTGCGCCTTCCTGGCCGAGCGCGATGACCACGGCCCGCTTGAGACCGCTGATGTAGGCCTCCTCCTCGCGGGTCTCGCCGTTGACCTCGCGCCGGTGCTTGATCAGCGCCATGACCCGCTCCGCGAACTCTTCCATCATGCCTCCTTGCAGTTGCAGTGCTGCGGTCCGTTGCCGGTGATCCGCGACTGGCACAGGGCCGCATGATCCCTCAGCAGCTCCTTGGCCTGCGGGTGGTCGAACACCTTGGTCACGGCCGTGTGCGCCAGGTCACTCCACTGGACGGCCGTCTGGATGCCTGCCGCCAGCCTCATCGTGCGGTCAGCGAACTTGTCCAGGTCGGCCTTGCGCAGCCCGCGCGAACCCTTGGCGGCGTCTGCCGCGTCGCGGCCGTCACGGGCCAGGTCGGATATCTCACTGAGCTGGCGGGCCAGCGAGGCGAACCTGTCGTACACCTGCTCCAGGCTGATCTCCAGGTCGAGCGCGTTGCCGTTGGCCCTGGCGGTGACGTTCAGGGACTTCGCCGGGACCACGAAGGTCCGGGTGTCGTCCTCCCAGCGCACCGCTACCTGGCCGTCGTCGAGCACCTCGTCGACCACGACCGTCTCGTCTACTCCGTGCGAGGCGTAGACCGCCCTGTCGCCCTGCTTCATCGCTGGTCCTCTCCGGCCTTGTCCTGGTAGTCCTTGCGCCACGCCTGCGCCGCAGCGCGGCCCTGGCGGGTGTTGCTGAACGGCCCTGCGACGATGCCCTGGCGGTCGCTGTACACGACCGGGCCCTGCGAGGTGGGCTTTACCTCGAAGATCTCCGTCATCACCGTCTCCCTCGGACCGGCTCCCTGCCGGTCTACCACTGTAAACGCACTCCCCCTGGCGGGTATTCCCGCCCGGCGTAGACTGGCTGCCTGATCATCTCCCGCACCAGGCAGAGGACTGAAAATGACCACTCCGGAACCCGTAGACCCGCCGCCGAACCCCGAGCCGCCCGTCGAGCGCCAGACCGAGAACTGGGCGAAGGACGAATGACGCTGCACCGCGACTGGATCGGGTCGCCGAACTACTCAAGCCGCGCCGGCGCATCCGTCCGGCTCATCGTGCTGCACACCTCCGAGGGTGCGCAGACCTACCAGAGCCTCGGCGAGTACTTCCAGGGCAACGTCGAGGTCAGCTCGCACACGGGCATCGACAACCACGTGCGCGGCACCATCGGCGAGTACGTGAAGAGGTCGAACAAGGCCTGGACGGTGGCGAACGCCAACCCGGTGGCGGTGTCCGCCGAGCTGTGCACGCCGCTGGGAGCCGCAGCCAACTGGACGCGCGACTTCTGGCTGAACACCCAGAAGACCATGCTCGACAACGCGGCTGACTGGGTAGCCGAGGAGGCTGCCGCGCTCGGCATTCCTGTCGTCGGCCTGACTCCATCGCAGGCCCAGGGCAGCGGGCGGGGTGTCTGCCAGCACTCCGACCTCGGTGCCTGGGGCGGCGGTCACTACGACTGCGGTCCTGGCTTCCCGCTCGACTACGTGCTGGAGAAGGCCTCGGGCAGCGCGCTTGTCATCCCGCCGCTGCACGTCGACTACTTCAGCATCTCGCACAACAGCCAGGTCGCCGACGTGCGGACCTGGCAGCAGCAGATGGGCAAGCGCGGCTGGACGATCACCGTGGACGGCGACTTCGGGAAGCAGTCGGACACCGTGTGCCGACAGTTCCAGGACGAGAAGGGTCTGGGCGTGGACGGCAAGGTCGGCCCGGACACCTGGAAGGCCTCCTGGTCCGCGCCGGTCACCTGACCAGCCCAGGACACGGCAAGAGCCGCCCAGGAGAGATCCTGAGCGGCTCTTGCGCCTACTTGCCGTTCTTGCTGCCCGAGCCGTTGCTGCCGCTGCCCGAGCCGCCTGGCTTCTCGTGCTTGCCGCCGCCGTTGCCGTTGCCGCCCTGCTTGGTGTCAGGAGCCTTGCCGTCTCCGTGCTTTCCCGCCATCGCTGGTCACCTCCCTTCCCGGTAGCAGTGGCCATCCCAGGCCGCGAGCGCACTTGCCCCTGTCGCGGCGCTCGGCCTGCTTCCTGGAGTGCGCGTTCAGGCACCCGTTGCAGGGCACGGTGCGCGACCGTATGTGCTGGTGGTAGCCGCGCTCCGTGCCGTGCTCCCGAGGGATCAGGCTAGGCACCCGCCGCCCGCTTCACCTCATCGTCGAGCTTCCAGCCCCGGTTCATGCCCCCGTCGCCGAGGATCTCCCGCTGTATGGCCTTGTACGCGTCGGCCGCGTCCCGGCTGCCCTTGTGCGCCCTGGTCAGGATGTCCGCCTGGCCGGTGGTCAGTCGCGGGAAGAAGACCAGGTTGTAGAAGCTGCCCGAGAGCTGCTCCTTGCGCCCGTCTTCCCAGGTGACCAGCTTGTTGCCGTTGGCCGCGTGCAGCCCGGTGACGGTGCCGTTGCGGACGGTGGACCTGTTAGTGTCCAGGGCGGAGAACCTGACGTCGAGCTTCGCGCGCCTGGCCAGGATGATCTTGCCGAGCTTCTCCTTGACCTCTTCGAGCGTGAAGCCCTCGACCACGGTCTCCTTCTCGCCGTCCTCGCCGCCTTCCTCGCGCCGGGCGCGGAAGGTGCCTGCGCCGGTGAGCCAGCTCACGCACTTGACGCCGTACAGCGTGAACGGCGGTCCTGGGTATGTCGTGTCTGCCATCTGCTTCTCCTAGTTGTACAGAGCGTGGTGAAGGGTGACTGTGAGTGCTGCGTCGCCGTTGGCGTCGGCCCGGCAGTCGCGGTAGTCGCTCACCGCGCCGATCCAGCGCACCGCGTCACTGCGCGAGGCGCGGTTGCCGTCCTCGCGGACAGCTACCCAGGCACCGAACTGCGCGTCCCAGAGCACGACCCCTGAATGCCGGTAGTCCCTGGCGCGGCCGTCCCACTCCTCGATCCGGTAGCGGTCGTCGTCGCTGCTGCGGAACACGCGACCGGCCTCGCTGACGCGGGTGTGCACGTGCGAGACGCGGACCCCTCGCGCCTGGCTGACCGCCAGCCGCTCGTCGATGATCATCTTGATGCGCTGGTAGCCGCCGTCGGTCTCTTCCATATCGTCTCCCTGGCTGGCCGCTCCCTGCGGCCTCCGTGCGTTTACAACAGCTAGCGGACCGGCGGCATTCCCGTCGGCTGCCAGGCGTCCCCGTCCCAGGTGAAACCGGCGTCCGGCCGGTCGGTGAACCTGATGCGGGTGCCCGGCGCGACCGGCTCCAGCGACAGGTGCGCCTTGATCGTGTCCGCGTTCCGCTCCATGCACAGGAACTCGGGCCCGTCGCCCGCAGCGCCGTCCAGGTCAATGGCGATCTTCATGATGTCCCGCCAGGTGACCAGGCCGGGAGACTGCTCTCGTGAGATGCCGAGCGCCTCGCGCAGCGCGCCGTAGGGCGCGGTCGCGATGCCGAGCACCCCGGCTCTCCAGCGCTCGTCCAGCGTGTACATGAGATTGCCGAGCCGGTCGGCCAGTTCTCCGTCGCGCATCACTGTTCTCCCTTCTGATCAGGTCTCACCCAAATGTACTTCAGTTTCCCTGACAGCGTGCACACCAGCGGCTCGGACGGCCGGTAGGTGCCGATGCAGGACAGCCTGCCGGTGGCCGTGGGCACCCCGCCGACGTCGATCTCGGGGAAGTCTTCGGTAATCTCCTGCACGCGCCCGTCGTGCGGGCCGCCTACCAGCTCTATCGTGAGCATATGACTACTCCTGTACCCGGTATGGGGACCGCCTCTCCGCCAGGCAGCACCCCCGTCCTGTGCATCGCGCTCCAGGTGCTGCGGCGGGAGACCTGGGCCATGAGGATCGCTGACGTCCAGGTCGGGCAGCCGTTCTGGGCCCGGCTCGACCAGGTGCCGTGGCTGGTGGCCGACGGCTTCGCCGAGCTGGCCCCGGTAGATACCGTACCGCCGCTGCCCGAGCCCGACCTGACCGCCAACCAGCTCCCCGGCGTGGCAGCGGCGACCCGCAACGCGTCTCCGGGCTGGACGCCCGCAAGGTACGCTACTGAGTCGCCGCCGCCGCGCAGCCAGTGCTGACTAGTCGGTCTGGAGCGTCTTCCAGTCCATGCCGGTCACGATCTCGGTCCAGCCCTTGGGCGGGCCGAGGTCAGCCTCGCGCCACTTCATCGGGTACGAGGTGGCCGAGGCCTTCAGGTGCTCGGGCATGATCAGGAAATACGGCTTCTTGTTCACCTGGTCGGTGACGCTGATGCGCCAGTGCCCGTGCTTGTCCTGGAGGAAGGCGATCAGCGCATTGTCGCCGTGGCGGTAGTCACGGGAGACAAAGCAGACCGGCTCCTTGCGGTTATGCCGGCCGAGCACGTAGTTCGTGTTGGCATGCAGGAACATCTGCCCGACCGCGCTGAGCCGCGCCCCGTGCCAGTACTCTCCGGCCTCGGGATGGCCCTTGACCGACTTGCACTTCTCCAGGACGACCGGCTCTCCCAGGATGATCGCGGTGCGCTCCGTGGGGTTGCCGTAGAAGCACCAGTGCGGGTTGCCGTACGGGTGCACCGCGCCGTCGAAGTACCAGGCACGAGGCGGCGGGTTAGCCGCCGCCGTGGTGCTCGCCGCCAGCTCCTTCTCGACCACGTTGGGCACGTGCTTGACGTGTATCCACTTGATGTTCCACTCCTGGTTGGCCTTGGCCGAGGAGATCCCCGGTGACCAGGTAGGCACGTACGGCTTGGTGCTCTTGACGCTCATGTGCACCGGGACCGTGAGGAACAGCGCCTTCTTCTTCGGAGTCAGGTAGTAGATCTGGTAACCCTTCTCGTAGTGAAGAAAGTGGAACGTGATGTAGAAGGTCTTCGATGGCGCGTCGGTCTCCTTGAACAGCCGCGCCTGGTTCGACATCCCCTTCTTCCCGATGTTGTAGTTCGGGTTGTAGCCGATCGTCTGCACCTGGCCGACGCCGTGGACCATCCACATGATCCAGCTCGTCTGGAGCGTGTTGCCGCCCTTGACGCACGGCAGCATGAAGACCCGCGCGCCCTCCTGGTGCTGGAACGGCATGGTGACGCACCAGTGCGGGTTGTCCGTCGGCGTCAGGATGCCCTCGTAGTAGTAGCCTTCCACGGCAGGCGCGGCTGGCTGTACCGAGGCACTGGCTGACGCGGCTCCCGGTACGAGCAGGGCGGCTGCCGCCAGCGCTGATGCCAGCGCGTTTCTCCACCTCATCTGCATCTTCTCCCTTGCGCGACCCGTGAGTTTGTGACCGGCCCTGCGGTGGGTCGAGGGGCCGCAGGGCCGGAGCACAGGGGGAGGGATTCGAACACCTCAAGCACGCATCTGCTGTCACGTGCGTGCGTCGCCGTCAGCATGCCCGTCTCTCGGCGGTCAGCGACACCGGATGGCCTGGCTACGTCTACCGGCTCTTCCCCTGTACCTGCCTGCGGCAGCAGACCTCGGGAGCGGCCCGGAGGGTTGTGGCCCTGGCCGCTTCCGCAGGCAAGCTCTTCAGTTAGCGTGCTTGCGCACGTAGTGCCGCCGCCACCTGGCCGGGGTCAGGCACTTCGCCCCGCAGGTACGGCAGAACACGCGGCTGCCGCCGCGCTTCATGCCTTCTCGACAGCGCTCAGCGCGTCGATCAGGCCCTGGACGAACACGCGGTCCAGCTCGGGGTGGTTGTGCGCGAACCGCGCCACGCCCATGATGACGTGCTCGAACTTGACCAGCGCGCCGGTGCCTGCCGCCTGGATGGCGCGAGTGGCCATGCCGTGGACCTGCGGGTCGTGCGCGGGCGGCGTCTCCGGCGGGGCGAAGAAGTCCGGCACGACGTTGCCGTCCGCGTCCAGCGTGCGCGGGTCCGGCTCGCCGGTCGTCTCCACCGGCTTGCTCTCGCCGTCGTCCGCCGGGTCTGGCTCCGGCTCACCAGGTCCAGACGGGGGGACGGTAGGGTCCTGTTCGACGTGCACCTCGCCGGTGACGGTCGTGCCCTCGCCCTTGTCCACGGTGATCGTGTCCGAGGCGGCGTTGGCGTCGTCCGGAGGAGCCGGTACCGGCGCGTTCGGGTCGGCGTAGGTGTTGGAGGGCGCGGGGGCCGCGCCCGTCTCTGCTGGCTGCTCGCTCATCGCGTTCTCCCTCTGTGGTCTGCCTGCTAACGGTACTGCTTCTGCTTCCCAGGCGCTGCCGTCCTACCCCTTGCCGCTGGCCAGGTTCTCCAGCAGGCCGGGCGGTGCGTCCATCGGTCCCGCCAGCCCCGTGGACTTGGCGAACTTCGCGCCCATCAGGTGCGTCCAGCAGACGGGCACCGGCATGTTGAGCAGCCCGTTGCCGCCCATGAACTGCGGTCCTATCCCGGCTGCGAAGCCGATCACCACGGCGTCCTGGATGTCCTGGCTCTTGATGATGCCGCTCTCTGCGGCGTTGCCCAGCTCGCCCTTGGCGAGCAGGCAGCAGATGAAGCAGAAGCCGAGGTCAGCCTCGGGCTGGGGTCCTGAGATCATGGTGCCTTCCCGTCGAATATCCGTTCCATCATTGCGTCGACCACGGCGTCCTGGCCGTTCAGGAACCGCCTGGCCTTGATCATCATCGGCTTCATGAACTGGCTGGGCTGCGGCTTGTCCCGCTGGCAGCGCCCGCACCAGAACGGCCCGTGCAGGTGCTTCGCGCAGTAGCCGAACTCGCCGATGTGCTCGCCCGCCGTGCATCCGAGGGTGAGCACCACGACAGAGGCGTTACCGCAGCCCGTGCAGCACACCGAGAAGTCCCCGGCTGGCTCCTCGGGATGGCCGCTGGAACGCCGCTGCCCCGCCGCGCCGTAACCGGCGGGCGGGGCGAGCGGGTCGTCGCGGTCGCTCAACGCTTGACCGGCCGGTATCCGGGGCAGTACCAGGGACTGCCGTCAGCCGGGTCCTCGTACGGGTGCCCGTCGTGCGGCTTAGTCGAGCCGCACCAGCCGGTCTGCGTCTCAGCGCGCATGAACGGGGCAGTCCTCCCGGTAGTTGGCGCACATCGGGATCAGGCAGTGACCGCCGCTGACGTGCGAGCACGCCACGGACGTGCACTTGGCCTTGGACCTGACTACAGGATCGCTCTTCTTGCTCACTGTTCATCATCTCCCTCGTGCACCACGGTACCAGAAACGATCCCCATATCGTTCTTGCCCCGCTCGATCTGCTCGGGCGTCATCTTCGACGGCACGAGCGACATGGCGACGGCCCTGGCTGCCTCAAGTTCCCGCAGGTCAGCGAGGTCGCGCCGCAGGTCGTCGGTCAGCGAGGTGCCGCCGAGGTCTGCCTTGGGCATGGCGATGACCGCGCGCATCTGCTGGTGATGGCGCTCCAGTGCCTTGGCAGCCGCTATCTCGTTCGCTGCCTTGTCGTGGTTCGCCCAGATCTCGAACGCGCGTGCGAACGCCTCGCCCCAGGTGTCCTTGTCGATGATCAGCACGTTTTCCAGGTCGGTGTCCAGGTGCCAGTACACGGGCCCGTAGCCGCCCTTCGGCTCGCGCTGCCCCCAGCCGATGTCCCTGGGCAGGTCGCGGGAGGCGTACAGCCGCACCCCGCCGCCCGGCCGGCGTATCCCGGTCATGACGAACTCCGGCTTGCCGTTGCTCGGCACGCGGACGCTCTCGTCTACCTTCATCGCAGGTGCCCTTCCCGCTGATGGGCGCGCAGCTCCTCAGCGCTGTCGAACTCGGCCTGGCAGATATGGCACTTGTAGCCGCGCTCAGTTGTCATCCGGGACCTGCACCTCCCGCGCCGGGTGGCGGAGCTTGGCGAGGGCGTGCTGAAGCTCGCCCATGCCGCGCACGGCCGTCATGGGCAGCGCCTCGGCCTCGGCCTTGGTCAGCGAGCGGAACAATGACTCAGCGTGAGCGACGTCCGCTATGAACGTCATCACGTCGCGGAGCTGGTCTTCCAGGGTGACGGCCTGGGCGCGCTCGCGCTCGATCTTCGCCACGGTGGCCAGGATCGTCGACTTGCCGCTGCCCCGCCCGAATCCGGGCAGCATGACTGCGCCGTCGGTGTTGTGGCTCTCCGCCCAGTCCAGGAGGTCCTTCACCACGATCTCCTGGTGAGCCGACAGCTCGACCTCACGGCCGTCCATCGTCCAGCCCTTCATCAGACGGTCACGCAAGTTCCGTTAGGCCAGGCAGGAGGAGTGACCAGCGCCCAGTGGGACGGGTGCAGGGTGGTGGCCACCGGATCGGCCCACAGGTAGGTGCTGGCTACCTGGTCGGGCGAGTCCATGAAGTACGACCCGCTGTTGTCCGTGTAGGACCAGTTGAAGCCGGACAGGTCGTGCAGGCTGAGGTACCAGCCGGTAACCCCGGATTCGAGCTTGAACTTGCCTGGGCTGTTGCCGCTGAAGCCGAGGGCGTGGAAGTTGCCGTCGTTGCCGTCGATCACGAACTGGATGCCCGTTCCACTGCCGACGTAGCGGTACCACCAGTAGAAATCGTCGCGGATCGGGCAGTCCGACTGCTCGGCTACCGGGTCGAGCACGGTACCGCTGGACTGGACTGCGTAGTCGAAGCCGCTGGTGTGATGGACGATCCACACCTCGATCCAGCCTGGCCCTGGGTTGCAGTTCGGGTCGAGCCCGTTTGCGCAGGTCGACGAGGCGTGCGCCGTCCCGGCAGAACCGGCGGCGAACGACGCGGCCAGCGCCAGCGCGGCTGCCGCTAGCCTGATCTTCTTCTTCATGTTTCTCCTGGTCAGGAGCCTGTGTTGGTGAGGAATGTCCACGCTGAGGTGATCACCTCGTGGACGGTGTGCCCGGCACCTGCCGGGTCACGGAACACGGCGACCGCGCCGAGGATGCCGAGGACCCACCACGCCCACTTCGGCATCAGAGGTACTTCGCGACGATGTAGACGAAGCCAAGCGCGCCGAGCGCGCAGATCGCCACGACTACGACGTCCTGCCAGGTCATGGGCGGGTCAGCGGCTGCCTTGTGCGCCGCTGCCAGCAGGTGCTCCATTACTTGCCTCCGCTGGCAATGTGGTACACGGTGTCCGCGATGATGCACGCGGCGATGATGAACGCGATGATGACCAGCGCGTTATCCCGGAGGAATTTTCCCATCTGAATCTTCTCCCTGTGGTTCGTCTGGTACTGGTGCGACTACAGTGTAACCGCGCTCGCGCAGCATCTGCTCCACGGCCGCCAGCCGCTGCGCCCTGATCCGCTCTGCCTCGGCCTCGGTGATCGTCAGGTCGCGCAGCTCGGGGTCGGGCAGCACCAGGCCCTCTCGCCAGTCCCTGACGTGCAGCTTCATCTCCAGCACAGGCGGCCCGAACACTGCCGGGTCGACTTCCAGGTTGAGCTTGACCGGGATCTCGCCACGGTCGAGCCGGGGCGGGTTCTTGACAGCGCGCACGAATCCCTGCCGCGTGCACACCAGCCAGATGATCTCCTTCACGACGGCCACTCCTCCTTGATGATGTTCACGCTGTGCGCGGCTGTCATCGATCCGTCTACGTCTCCGTACCAGACCCGGTGGTCGGAGTTGGCCGGGTTCTTCAGGTGGTCCCTCACCTGGCGGAGAAGATCGTCTTCCGGGCTGACCTGCGACCCCATCTGCTGTGCCGTCCCGCTGGACTTGCAGGAGCAGGCCCATACGATCAGCCGCACGTTCACGGCAGCGTCTCCCCGTCCGGTCCCATCAGGAGCTGGCCGTGCACCGGGCAGCGTCCGGTGCCTGCGTCTGCGGTGCCGTCCAGCCAGCCCCTGGCGAACCTGGTGCACGTGCAGAACACGCTCGCGAACTTCACCAGCGCGGCGCGCTCGCGGCGCACCATCTCGTTCACCGCATCGTGGTACTGCGCCGCAGCCAGCAGGTACTCGGCGCTCGGCGGTGCCTGCGGTCCCTGCTGGCCGAACAGGCTAGCGAGGTCCATCGGGCCCGCTCCTGCGGTACACGATCAGCGCGGCGGTCATGATGATCAGCGCCGTGCCGCACAGCATGCCGGTGCAGATGACCAGCGCATCCGACCAGCTCATAGCCCCTCCCCGAGCACCCGGACGGCCTCGCGCATGTCGGCCGCCGCAACCTCGGGATCGTCCCAGCGCCGCGCAATCTCGTCGCGGACGACGACCTTCGGGTTCCTGCCCGGCATGCGCAGCGCCGCGCCCTTCATCTGCTCCCAGGTCTCGGTCATGCCGTCCCAGTACAGGACCCCGCCGTGCTGGGACATCTGGAGCTTCACGCCCGGCCTGATCGGCAGGTTGCGCAGGATCGTGCGGTTCTGCTCGATGTCCTTCTCGGACGCTGCTGCCACGGCGATCTCGGACAGCGGGTTACGGCTGCGGTAGTGCTTCGCTATCCGCGCCCTGGACTTCTTCTCTGACCTGCGCCTCTGCGGCCCGGTCAGGGTGCGGCTCTGCCCGTTCTGGTGCGCGTACCGGATCTCCCGGTCGAACGTCCCGAGCCCTGTCGCTGTGCTCACCTGATCATCTCCCGTAACATCCTGGTTTCCCGTGAAACGATGTCGCCGCACGAGCACGCCCACAGGGTGCTGAACTCGTCGTCCGGGTCCGGCTCGCCGCTGTCGGTGTACTCGTGCTCGTGCGCCATGCTACGCGTCCGCCTCGCTGAAGTCAGCCAGCGTGTACAGCCGCTCCCAGTCGACCGGCCAGGCCCACTGCTGGAACTCCTCCTTGCCGGGCTCGGACAGGTAGGCAAGTTGCCCGGATGTCACGTTGGCCACCTGCACGAACGTCCGCAGCAGCTCCGACAGCTCGTCGATCTTGCGCTCGATGCGGTCGAGCACCGTCTCCGGCGGCATCTTCTGGAACAGCTCCGCTACCGGCATCAGGGGAGCCGTGGACGGCTGGACAGGCGGCGCGGTCTCCCCGGCCCGGCCGATGTACGGCAGGCCGCGCTCGTCGGTGTTCAGCACGTACTGCTGATTGCCCGGCAGTTGCGGGGTGCCGAACAGCTCGTACTGCGTCTGGCCGCCGGGCGGCGGGCTGGCTGGCCCCTGGATCGATCCAGGAGCGGTCAGGGCGGCCTCGGGCGGTGCGGGCGAGGGGAACGGGAGGACCTGGGCAGCCTCGGCGGCCCTGGAGCGCTCTGTGCTGCCCGTGGGCTGCGGCCGGTCCGGGCGGTTGTCATAGGCCGCGACGACGCGCGGGTGGATCTCCAGCGCGAGCACGGCGCTCTTGAACGCCTGGTGCTTCTCGTGGGCGGGGTCCTCGGCTCCGGCTTCCTTCAGCTCGGTCCTGTGCCTCGCCAGCGCGGCCTCGATGCCCTGCGGCGAGCTGATCCGGCCGGGGGTGATGGCCCGCCAGTGCCTGGCGTACCAGCCGGTCTCGTTGTCCTGCTCGGTGAACTTCTCCAGCCACTGCCGGAACGTCTCTGCCACTTGTATGTCCTTCTTCCATTGGCCCCACAAGAACACAAGGTTCTCGTGGAGAACATCGTAGCGGTCCGGGAACTTCCGCTTGATGAATTTGTCCAGGTTGGCGAGGCCAGCGGCCTGCGGCGGCGGCGTGCCGTAGCTGTGCGGCCACCGCAGGCTTCCCTCGTTCGAGGCCCGCCCGAGCGGGCTGTCCGGCCAGTAGTCGCGCACGTACGGAATGAACCACTGCTTCCTGAAGTCTCCCACCGTCTCCCTCCGATCTCAGGGCCAGTCTACCCGCATCTGGCCTGCCTGCAAATACTTGCACGTGCATACAGTTCTTCCGCTTTTCACCTCGACATATATTTATTTATTACCCCTCTCTCTTCTCCTCTACTTTCTCTACTCTTGGGTTACAAACCGAAAAAAGGAGACAGAAGGTATATAAGACCATGTTACTGACCAGTAGAGTTGTGTGTAAACCGCAAAAACTGTAGACAGACGAGCAGATGAGCAGGCAGACGAGCAGATCTGCTCACAGTTTTTTCGGTTACAGGCAGAATGAAAAAGGCCGCACCCAGATGAGCACGGCCTTCTGAAACGGGCAAAACGGACTAATCGGGCGGCCTGAACGCTCCGCTGCGCAGCAGCACGGTCTCCGCGAGCTTGGCCATGCCATACGCCTCGACCGTGGTCAGCCCGTCGGTAGCCCGCACCAGGTAGTTGCAGCCCGCCTCGTTGTCCGGGTCGAACACCTTCACAATGACGAGCGCGGCCACCGGCTGGATGTCCTCGTCCCCGCTGGCGGTGCGCAGCTCCATGCCGAACACCTCCGCCGCGCTCACCGGACCGACCATTCAAGGTTGAGGCGGATGCCGGTGAAGCGCCTCCGGCTCGGCTCGTAGCGGACCCCGTGGTCGGCGAGCTTGGCGTAGAACTCGTTGCGGCCGAGGTACGCCAGCCCCTTGGCCCAGTCGCGGTAGGAGTCCCACATCTTGCTGGCTGTGACCTCCCAGAGCTGGTCGCCCTTCTCGCAGCACTCGGCCAGGAAAGCGGCCACGGTGTCCTGCCCGGCGATGTACTTCTCGGTCTCCATCTCGACGCTCAGCGGCTTCGGTATCCCCGCGTCCCGGAAGTAGCGGATGCACGAGTTGACCAGCAGCGCCAGGATGGCCTCGCTCTCCGCCGCGATGACCTGCCGGTCGATGTCCTTGATCATCTCCCATGGCTCAAGCCCCGGACCTCCGGGTATGACCGCGAACCGCCTGCGCAGCCCGCCGTCGAAGTTGGCAACCGATGGCAAGTCGTTGGTGCACAGGAACAGCAGCCAGCTAACCGGAGTGTCTATCTCCATTTTTGCGTAGTGCTGATTCACACTGATCACAGGCTCACCAGTAAGACGTTTAACCTGCGCCTCGTCCAATTTCAAACGCGAGGACAGTTCCGATAGCGTAACAAGACGTTTACCTCGAACAGAGTTTTCAACACGGGCGTTACGAGCGTGCTGCGTGTGCACGATGAGATCAGACTGAGAGTTATGAGCCAAAGGACCCAGTATCTCCGAAACTATCGCCAGCACTTTCGATTTACCGCTACCGGCAGGACCTGCGAGAACAGGAATCAGGTGCTCGCGGTTATCCCCGAGCAGCGAGTACCCGAGTACCCGCAGCAGGTACTCCGCACTGTCACTGTCTGCGCACACCCGCAGCACCATGCCCCAGAATCGCCGCGCCTCGCAAGCTTTCGAACGCACGTACGGGATGTCCAGGCAGTAGCTGATCATGTCGGCCGGATTGTGCCGGCGCACCTCGCCGGTGGCCAGGTTGACGGTGCCGTTGGAGCAGTTGAGGAACCCGCGCCCGGCGAACTCGAACACCTTGCCGTCCATGCCGCAGATGTCGCGCAGGTAGCTTTTCAGGGCGTTCAGCCCGGCGCTGTTCATGCACCTGTCGGCGACCTTCTGCGCAGCCGCCCAGCCGCCTGCCGCCCACCGCTGGCCGAACTCGCGCTCTACCGCGCTCTCCGCAGGCGGGCGGTCCCCGCCTTCCAGGTCCCGGCGGACCAGCGTCGTGATCTGCGCCTTCGCCCAGCGGAGCATCTCGCGGTACCGCGACGCCCACTCGACCACGATCTTGCCGATCTCGCCGGACATGTCCGGCCGGTGGCACTTTCCGTCCCAGACGTACCACTTGTCGTCGCCGGGCACGTAGTTCAGCTCCCCGGTACGCTCCCCGATGATCAGGTAGGCGGCGTCCCGGTCCGATCCGGCCAGCGAGGCGCTCGTGCGTTCCAAGGCCATCTCCCCGTTCTCCCAGAACGCCAGGTACTGCCAGGTGAATCTGGGACCGCGCTCGCTCACGCCTCAGCGCCAGCCCGCCCGGACACGGGCAATGGTATGTTTCGCATTGTCAAGTTGCCTTCCCGGTGCAGAGGGCGGCTGGCGGGAGAGCGCCGTTTCTCGATCGCGGCGCTCTCCTGCCGCCCTCGAAGACGGCCAGTGGAGCGATCTTACGCTTTGCCCGGCGTGCAGTCCTCGCAGGCGTAACCGGCCCCGCCGGGCATTCTCGCGATCAGGTCTCCCGGCTCGATGACGTGCCTTCGGTCCGCCGCGCACAGCCCGTAGTACCGGGCCTCGATCGGCCTGCCTCCGTGAACGAGGCCCCGTACATGTCGAGCGCGACGCCGACCGCCTCGGTGACTTTCCCTTCCAGGGCAGGTGAGAATTGCGCCGCTCCTTGTCTGTCCAGCGCGTTCCAGAAGCCCTGCACCGCTGCGGCCTTTGCCGTCCCGCCGCTGCTCTCTTCTTCCATTACCCGTTCTCCCTCTGCCGGAGGTAGCCGAGCACGGAGCGCTCGACCGCCGTATCCTCTTCCTCGCGCCGCTTGATGTAGCGGTGCGCGTGCCGTATCACCGTGAGCACCTCTGACCAGGTGAAGCCGCCGCTCTTGTCAGTGGCCTCCCAGATCTCGCGCATCTCTTCAGTTACCTTACGGTATCCCTCCGCACTCGTGCCCCATTTGCGGAACAGTGAAGCCGCCAGCCGCGACGACACCTCATTGCGCGACCCGACGGCCAGCCCGGTCTTCTTCAGCGCCTCCGCCTCGGGCACCTCGGACGTTACTCCCTGCATTCCGGTCGTGCCGGTGCCCGGCGCGTTCGCCGTCCACTTCTCCGTCCAGTCTGGTGCCGCAGGCAGGGTGCAGGGGCAGCCGGTTTCCCACAGGTACGGTACGATCCGCTCGGTCCCGGCCTGACCTTCCTCCAGGCGCGGCATCACCAGGCCGGACGGCGGCGCGACGACGTAGCCGCCGTCCGACTTCACGTCCAGGCCGGGCAGCAGGCCGGTCCTGCCCGTCGCGGAGCCCGCCAGCCACGCGTGCATCCCTCCGCTCGGCGTAGATGACAGCGGTGCCTCCTTCAGGGCCAGCAGCCCGGCTTCCGGAGCCGGGGGCGGCCCGAGCAGGAACTTCCCGAACTCCTCCATGCCGTTCGCGCCGCCCTTGACGTCGAAGTCGAGCACCACCAGGCCGTCGCCGGTAGCCAGCCCGATGTTGGCGTGCGGGGTGCGTCCCCACAGGGAGATGATGTCCCAGGGGTTCGAGGTCGCCTCAAGCACCCCCGACCCGCCGCCCATCGGCCTCTTCGAGCCCCTGGCCAGCGGGAATACCCGGTAGCCCATCTCGGCGTACAGCCGGGCGAAGTCCCCGAGGGTCCTCCGCCCGGCTGCATGCTCCTCGAACGTGTGCACGGTTACCCGAGCCTAGACACTGAAGATCGCTTCCAGGTGCAGGTTCTTTCCGGCCCTGATGTGCTCCTCCAGCTTCGCGATGGCCTCCGGGCTGACGCCTTCGGCCGCCTTGACCAGGCCCGCGATGACCAGCGAGTACATGTCCGCGTCATCGTCGAGCGCCTTGACGGCGGCCTCCGCCGGTACGGTCATGTCCAGGCCGAACCCGTAAATCCGGTCTTTGGCCATCCTCATCGCCGTTACTCCTCGTCGCCGTCGGTGTCCGGCACCCAGGCGACCAGGCGCTCGCGGATTTCCGCTGACTCCTCGTCGACCACCTGGAGCTGGAGCATGTCGGTGACGCCCTCGCAGGCCTCCCTGATGGCGTCGGCCAGGTCCTGCGGCTGCATGGCCTCCGCCTGGACCGTCTCGTCCATGTGCTCGCCACGGTTGTCGGTGGCCTTCTGCGGCGCGCTCGGCAGCCCGAACTCCTCGATCTGCTCCGGGGTGACGGCGATCCGCTTGAACTCCGGCTCATGGTAGGAGCCGAGACCGTCCATGAACGCGGTGATGTCGGCCGCCAGGGCGTCCAGGATGGACAGGCCGGACGGGTCGTAGTCGCCTACGTGCAGGATGGTGACCGGCTTGCGGGCCCGGTAGAGCCGCTGCGCGGTCATGAACTTGTCGGTGACCGAGTTGAATCCCCCGGCCGAGTAGACGTTGATGCCGAAGTCGCGCGCTACCCGCGCGGCCTGGCCGACCATGCCGGAGGCCTTCACCCACAGCTCGGCGTGCGTTGCCTGGCCGTTGCGCTTGTGCAGCTCGAAGCTCTCCGCCCAGGACCTGACCGAGGCGTAGAAGCTGCCCTCCGACGACCAGCCGCCTGCTGCCTCGCTAGCCGTCCCGTCGTCGCGGATGGCGAACCAGTCGATCATGCCCGCGCGCCGCGCCCGGTTCAGCTTCTCGCACAGCGCGGCGTAGCTCTGCTCGGTCTTCGGGTAGTGGTACTGGCCGACCAGGTAGTAGAAGATCTGCCGGGCGGTCAGCGGCAGGAACTCGCGGTAGCTGCGCAGGATGGCGTTCACCTGCGCCACCAGCGCGAGCGTGTCCTCCTTCGGCGACCAGGGCGCGAACCCGCGCACCCGCGCCGAGGTGTAGGTCCGCCCTGAGACGGTCTCCTCGTAAGCTGGCATCTAGCTCTCCTTCTCTGCGGTCAGCGGCCCGGACACCAGGCGGCCCTCGCCAGCCCAGCCGGGATTTACCTGGTACCACTGCCCGGCGAACTCCTCATCGGAAGGACCGGGCACCTCTCTGATCATGATCTCGGCGTAGAACCTGCCGAGCTTCCTGTGGTCTTGCCGCAGGTTGGGCTGGGCGGTCCACTGCTCGGCGACCGCCAGCGCCCTGCCCGGCCCGAAGAACTGCCGGGCCTCCCAGAACGCGGTGTGCAGGATCTGCTCGCGGGTGTCGCCGCTCCCGCGCACGTGCACCCAGTCCTGCCCTGGCGCGTACGGGACGGACTCCAGCGACTTGGCCTGGCTGATGTGCGCGGCCAGCAGGCCGTGCAAGAGCAGCTCTATGGTGATGTTGGGAGCGTCCGGGTGGCTTTTGGTGCCGTGTTCGTTGACAAGCTGCCAGACCTGCTCGGCCTCGTCTATGTATTTGAAGTTGGTCATCTCTCTGTGCCGTCTCCGAGTGAGTAGTAGTGCTTGTATCCCTGGTAGCGGCGCTGGATCATGCCGCGCTTCAGCATGTGACTGAACAGCCACCGCCCGTAGCTGCGGGCAACGGGCGAATCAGGGAAGAAGAGCCTGTTCAGCTCCCTGACCTCTGTCTCGCCGTGCAGCCGCAGGTGCTCGGTGATGTGGCGCGGATCGCACCCGGCGTGCCGAAACTCGTGCTCGTCGGCCTTCCGCTCGGCTTCGCGCCTGGTAGCCAGGTCGCTCGCGATAATCGGTTCCTGCTCCTGGTCGAAGCACCAGCCGCAGTAGGCGAACCAGGTGCCGTTGCTCTCCTGCGCGACGTCGGCAGGCGGGCGGATGCCGTGGTATCCGTTACGGAATGTAGCGTCCCGTACCAATTCATCATCTCCCTGTGCGGTGCTCGTGCGGCCTGCCGCACTACCAAGCTACAGGCCGCAGGGCGTATGATGCAAACAGGCAAGTAAGGGAGAGGATGAGGCTTGAGCGACCTGTTCGTTTACGAGAACCGGCGTCCTGGCAGCACTCGCGGCGAGCCGCTGGAGCGGTTCGAGATCGAGGGCACGCTGATCGGCCACGGCGACAACCGTGACGAGGAACGCACCCACTGGGTTGACGTCGATGTGTTCCGGCTGTCCGAGAGCGGCAAGCTGGCGACGCACCGCGCCGGCATGTCCCTGGTCTACCACCGCTACGGCAACGACACCTGCAAGCTGGCCAACGGCAGGCCCAAGGGCCTCCAGGCGCTGCCGGAGGACCTGCCCGAGGGCGCGGTGAGCTGCGATGTGTGCAAGCCGCCGTGGCCGGAGGACCTGACCGGGGGCGACGAGATCTGGTTCGAGTTCCCCAGGCACTCGGTCAAGGTCCTGGCCACGGCCGAGGAAACGGTGCGCGACCTGTTCGAGATCCGGGGCAAGAGCGCGGTTGCAGGGGCATCGCGCGCTATCCAGTTCGGCTCCCCGGCACTGCGGGCGCTGGCGCAGTGCAGGGAGAACGACCCGGAGTTCGCCACCATCGAAGATGTCATCAGGATCAGCTAGCAAAGGGAGAAGATACCCATGGGCAACCCCACCAACTGCAAGCACGAGGACTGCGAGAACCAGGCCACCGAGGTCCTGGTCACCATGCCGAGCATGGACATGGTGCTCGACGGCGCGGTCACCGCGAACTTCCTGTGCGGGAAGGACGGCCACACCGCCAAGAACCTGGCCGCCTCGATCCGCCACTACGACAAGAACGCCCTGGTCTGGGTCTTCATGGTGGCCGAGCCGGTCACCGACGGGACGGTGTACGCGGCACTAGCGACAGGCGCGACGGCATGAGGCCCTCACCTAACCCCGCGCGGGCCCAGAAGGGACTGTACGACTTCCCGCGTCCGGGCGATTTCGCGGTCATCAACACCGGGACGAGCACCACCGGGCTGATCACCGGGCTGGAGAAGCTCGATGACCTGGTGGAGCACCGGCCGCTCGACTACAGCGACTTCGACCATGCCGTGGTGTGCACCGCGCCGGGCGAGCGCAATGCGGACGGCACCTGGCTGAAGGTCCCGGCGATCGTCGAGGCCGAGCCGCACGGCGCGGTGCTGCGCGGCTGGCACTACGAGAACCGGCCGCACATGTGGTCGGCCGGGCTGATCACGCTGACCGCCAGCCAGCGGATGGACATCGCCGTCTCGGCCGCGCACAAGGCTGACGCGCACGTCGGCTACGGCTGGCTTGACTACGGCGCGCTGGTGGCGCACGCGCTGCACCTGCCCGTCCCCGGCCTGCGCGGCTTCATCAAGCGGTCCGACCGGCTGATCTGCTCCCAGCTCGTGGACGTCTGCTACCAGGAGGCGGGCGTCGAGCTGTTCGACGACAAGCGCTGGAACGGCTACGTCAAGCCGTCCGACCTGGGCATGCTGCTCAACAAGCTGCGCAGGCAGTACTTCCTGTCATGATCACCTGCGCGGTCCACGAGACGCTGATGGAGCGCGACGAGCCGCGCTGCCGGTGGAAGTGCACCGCGCCTGGCTGCCCGGCATACCTGGACGACGAGGAGCTGCGCGAGCTGAAGGCGGAGAACCCAGGCGTGACCGCGTTCAACGTCGGCCCGCCTCCGGCGGGGACACTGCGCTCGCGCAGGATGAAGTGACTGCCTCCGCCAGCCTTAGCAGCACCGTGCGGGGCTGGCGGAGGTCATTTCTAGTACAGGGAGACGGTAATGATAGGTCCTTTCACCGGCGGTTACTCGTGGCTTTCGAATTTCTATGAACGACCGTTCGTTATGGGCAACCAGTTCTTCACTTACCTGACGGTTGAGCACTACTACCAGGCGATGAAGGCGGACACCGCTGTCGCGGAGTGCTGGATAAGGACGGCTCCCACTCCCGGCGAGGCCAAGAAGCGCGGACGGGGCATTCAGATGCGGCCGGGCTTCGAGCGGGACAAGCGGGCGGTCATGCTGCGCGGCCTGATGGGCAAGTTCATGCAGCACGAGGACCTGCGGAGCATGCTCACCGCCACCGGGGACCAGGAGCTGGTCGAGGTCAATACCTGGGGCGACCGATACTGGGGACGGGTCAGCGGCCAGGGCGAGAACTGGCTCGGCAAGACGCTGATGATGACGAGGGAGCTACTGTCGTGAAGGGCTTTACCTACCTGGTCGGCCGCGCCTTCTGGCACGTGCGGAAGGTCGACGCCGGTACCTGGTTCCTGCTGCTGTTCTGCGCTTTCTGCATGGTGCTGGGTGCCGCGCTAGTCTGATGCACATGTTACTGTAGGGGACATGACACACTCACAAGCAAACCAGTGGCCCGAGTTCCTGGTCGTCTCCGAAGTAGCGGCGATTCTCAGGGTCAGCAAGATGACTGTCTACCGCCTGCTGCACAACGGTGACCTGGAGTCCACCCGCGTCGGGCGGTCCTTCCGGGTGAAGAGCCCGAGCCTGCGCAGCTACATCGCGAACAACCCAGGCGGCACCGGCGGGCCCGATGACGGCGAAGACGACGTGATCGGCCGCGTAGCCAGGGAGATAGCCTCGCGATGAGCGGGCCGCTCGACAACGTGCGCCTCCACCTCGTGGACAGCCTCGCGGCTCTCGACGAGAGCAGGCGCTGGCTCGGGCAGCAGCGCAGCGTCCCGCTGTTCTTCGACACCGAGTCAGCGGGACTGTCTCCCTACCACGATAAGCTGCGGCTCGTCCAGCTAGGCGACCTGACCGACGGCTGGGCGTTCCCCGAGGGATGGCACGGGGCCGCTGTCGAGATGCTGCTCGCCTACAAGGGCGAGCTGGGCGCGCACAACCACGGCTACGACTGGCGGGTGCTCAACCGCTGGACGCCGGGCGGCGTCCGCATTCCCTGGCACAAGACCCACGACACGCTGACCATGGGGCACCTGGTCAACTCGCTGCTGCTCGCGGGCCTGAAGGAGCGCGCGGAGATCGAGGTCGACCCGAGGGCAGCGCGCGGCCAGGAGGTGATGCGCGAGGGCATGAAGGCCAACCGCTGGACCTGGGGGACCGTGCCTGACCGCTGGGCCCCGTACTGGACCTACGGCGCGCTCGACCCGGTGCTTTCGGCGCACCTGTTCACCAAGTTCGCGCCGGCCATTTTCGGGAAGTACCGCGAGGCCTACGACCTGGAGCGGGCGGTCATCCGGATCTGCTCGGCGATGATGGACAAGGGCATGGCGGTCGATATTCCCTTCATCGAGGGAAAGATCGCCGAGATCAACCGCTTCCACCATCAGGCGACCGGCTGGCTGTACGACACGTTCGGCCTGGACACCGTGAACAGCGGGCCCAAGGTGATGGCGATGCTCAACCAGGTAGGAATCCCTACCCAGGTGCTCACCGAGAGCGGCAACCCGTCCATCTCCAAGGAGGCGCTCAAGTTCTACGCGACCGCCTACCCCGAGCACGCGCACCTGATCAACACCGTGCGGCTGTGCCGCAAGGCAGGCGACTTGACCGGCAAGTACCTGGGCAAGTTCCTGGATCTCCAGGTCGACGGCATCATGCACTACTCGATCTGGACCTGCCGGGCCCGAACCTCGCGCATGAGCGTCACCGATCCGCCGATGCAGACCTACGACCGCGACGAGCCGGTAGTGCGCGGCGCGTACATCCCGCGCGAGGGCTTCAAGCTGGCCAGCATGGACGCTGACCAGGTGGAGATGCGGCTCACCGCGCACTCCAGCCAGGACCCGCAGCTAATCCAGGACTTCTACGACGCCGAGCGCCTCGGGCAGAGCTTCTTCATCCTGGCGGCCGGGCGAATATTCCGCGAGGAGATCAGCAAGAAGGACCTGCGGTACGCGCGCACCAAGAACGCCAGCTACGGGCAGGTGTACGGCTCAGGGCTGGAGAAGGCGGCGGCCACGGCAGGCGTCCCGGTGGAGGAGATGCGCGGGCCCTACTACGGCTTCCAGCAGCGCTACCCGCGCGTCAAGGCGTACATGAATGCCCTGATCAACAAGGGCAAGTACCAGGGCCAGCGGTACGCGAAGATCATCGACGGCCGCCAGCTCCAGGTGCGGCGCGGTCACGAGTACGCCATCCTCAACACCGAGATCCAGGGCAACGCCGCCGTCATCATGAAGCGGGACATCGTGGCCCTGGACGCGGCGGGCTTCACCCCCTACATGTGCCTGCCGGTGCACGACGAGCTGCTGTTCGAGTTCCCTGAGTCCGACGCGCAGCGCATGCTCGACGAGGCCGTGGCCATCTGCACCGACCGTACGGGTTTCCGGGTGCCGATCACCTGGGCCGGGTCGGTGCTCGACCACCGCTGGGTGAAAACGTAAGAAAACACACAGATACACAAACACGCACAGGGAGACGGTAATGATCGAACCGGAGAACCTTCCGCAGGCTGTCATGGAAGCGCAGCGGGCCAAGGACCAGGCGTACACCGAGCGCAACCGGCTGGTGGCGGCACTGTCCAAGCAGTACCCCTCGCACCTGATCTGGCATCAGGACGCGGCCGACTCGCCCGAGCCGTGGGACCCCGAGTGGCGCACCATCGTGTGCGTGCACGGCGGCGCGGACACCGGGCAGATGACCTGGCACGTGCACGACAGCGAGCGGAGCCTGTTCGCCCACCTGGAGAACGTCGACATCCCCTCTTGCCCCGGCTGGGACGGGCACACCACCGAGAAGGAGAAGTACGAGCGGCT
>Ga0247664_1000009_pt1 | contig 53603 bp, 58 predicted proteins | sample CNK05_metaG_FD_182715 | JGI IMG/M metagenome (GOLD analysis project Ga0247664, IMG submission 182715) | Soil microbial communities from Purdue University Martell Research Forest, Indiana, United States - CNK05 | ecosystem: Environmental > Terrestrial > Soil > Temperate forest > Bulk soil...
CGAAAGTCCTAGCTCTATGAGTGTTGCTGCGTGTAACCTCAATACGACCTAGAACGCGAGTAAGACTACATCTTGCTCTATGATGTAAAAGAGAGACTAGTTTATGCCTTCCCTTCTAGTATAAAAGGGGGGCAACTTACACTAAAACAAAAATATATGAATGTATTAATTCCTGGGCATCGTTATTTACTTAGAAACTTCGAGTCTGATATAAAAATTCCAGAACAACAACTTCAATTCATTCAAAAAGAACCAGTCAAAGAAGGAAGCACAGAACTTAAAACTATTAATAATGGAACAACTAATGAAGAAGTCTTGGCAATGCTAATAGACCGCCTTCAATTCCTTAATACAAAATTTCCATGTCGTGAGAACTCTATTGTAATAACCAAGTTAGAGGAATCTCTAATGTGGCTGAACAAACGAACAGCCGATAGAATGACTCGTGGTGTGGAAGGCAAACAAATCAAATAACAACAAAACACATATGTCAACACTCGACCTAAACAGTTCAAAAGCTCCTGTCGTAAAAGTTCCTCCTAACTACAAAGATGTTCTCACACTTCGATGCAAAGATTATTCATATGGGAAATCACGTGGTGGTAATGACCAAGTAGAACTCAAAACAGAGATTGTAAAACCTGATGAAGTAGAGTTGGATGGTATTAAATACGTTCTTGCTGGACAAGAAATTACCTTCTATCTCGGCTTGAGTGATGAAATAAGAGGTAAAGCAAAGTCATCTCCTCTTGCTGCGTTCAAGGATTTCCATACTAAGCTCGGCTTGCCTATGGAAATCGACACTGATAATCTCCCTTATGAAGGACTGTGCTTCGAGTTCTATGGACAGACTCAAGAACAAGTTATTCAACGTCCTGGTGTTGGTGGTAAGTTTGAGCCAGTGTTAGGAGAAGATGGTAAACCACGCACGCTTGGATGGCAATGGTCTAATTATCTCTCGAATGTGATTGGACCTTCGACATTGAGCACGAATGAAGCATTCTAAATTCTTGTATATTATGAGACAAATAGTTATTCAACCAGCTCTTAATGGTTGGATTTGCCAAGTAGGTTGTCAGACAGTTGTCTTCGATAACAAGAAACAAATGCTTGATTCCCTGTCAGATTACATTGATAAGCCTGAAGAAGTAGAAAAGGCTTTTCAAGCTAGAGCATTGAATAGGGGTCCTGTTAAAATTGCTCGACCAGTGGAAAGGAATCCTATTCCTCAAGCTTATGCATCTGAACCAGCTCAGTGTGAATCAACTAGTCTAAGGCGTTAATCCTGCACACAAGTTCATCCGCTTGCTCCGACGGATTTTAAATATATCGGGGCATCTTTATTTTTTATGAAAGCTTTTTGTTTTGTTCCTTTGAATATGCTGTTTTAAATATTATTCAATGAGGCAAAAACCAAACTCTAAATACTCAGGATTATGCGTGGTGCTGAGCAATCCCTCGCGTTTCGACTCACGCGTATTACTTAGTGCTAAGGGGGGTCACTTCTTTCAATATGAATGCTTACAACCTATCGGTATCACTACCTCGAACTGTGACATTAGAACAGCGGATACGCTTCAAGAAGGTCTTATTGAAGGGACGCAAGGCTTATTATTACTTGGAGATAGGGCCTTCCAACAATGGACAGATGGGAAATATAAAGACTACACTCTCTCAGAACAAAGAGGCACGCCTTTACATACGAGATGGAAAATTCCATGCACAGCGTCGTATTCGCCGCAAGACGCCCTGGATATCCTAGACTACGAAACAAAACTCAATCCATTAGCTAAGCATGAAGACGAAGAAGCAAGGGAAGACGAAGAAGATGGGGAATTCGATACCAAAACAAAAGGTCGCACGAAGCGTTCTAATTTCAAATTCTGGCTTAAGCAAGACACAAAGAAAATTCTTAGATGGATTAATAGCGGAAGTGGATTCGGAGTTAATGCGAATAGACGAAGTGAATTTAGGATTGCACCTAGTTCGGATGAAATTGTGGATGTTCTTGAATCCATTCGAGTAAAGGGTCCAGATGAATACTTTTATACAGATATTGAAACATCCGTTGATGGTGCTTACAATATGTGGTGTATTGGGTTTTGTTCTTCAACAAGTCCCGTATATGTGGCACCTATTTTTAGATACAATCGCTCTTTATATTATAGCAACATTCATAATATCTTTCGTGGATTGGCAAGAGTGATGCAAGTATGCACTACAGTGACACACAATGGATATGCATTTGATTTACCCATATTAGCATGGCGCTATGGTTTACCCATAGGACGTAAGCAAGAAGACACAATGATAAATCATCATCGCGCTTTCCCAGGAGTAGAGAAAAGCCTGGGCCATTGTATGTCTCTATGGACTGATGAAGAATATCACAAAGACCAAGGATTATTCTCTCCTATGAATGATGCTATGGATAGGCGACTATGGTCTTACAATGCCAAGGATGTATATGGTATGCGTTTGGTTCACCAAGCTCAAAAAGATTATGCGAGAAAAATACCAGGACTACCAGAATCAATGCGACAAGGGAATGATTGCATTTACCCTTATACTTTGTGCAGCCTTAGCGGTATCTATTACGATAATGATATTCGTGCTCAAGTGGTTAGTGAGAACGACCGTCTTATGATGCAATACTTAAGGATGACGAGGATGCTTAAGGGTGAATATGAAGGTGAGTTGTTGCCATCCTCGTCGCAATCATGCGTGAAATTTTTTCATGAATATCTCGGATATGACGTGGTAGCTCGTAGCAAAAGAATTTCAAAGAAAACGGGCCTGCGTTTGAATACGCCATCATTAGATGAGAAAGCTTTCTGGAAATTAAAGCTCAAATATCCACAGAATATACTGATAGATATCGCTCTTAAATATAGAGCTAAACAAAAGGAAAGTTCAATGCTCAAGTTTGAACCCTGGAATATTAAGGAGATGCCAAAATAATATGCAAGATAAAAACTCCATAGAAATTTTTATACCAAACATCCCAAGTCCTCTCTCTATTGATATAGAGAATTATGATTTGTTTAAAGCTTTTGCATGGAATTATAGTAGAATAAATAAGAATTTAGGATATAGAAAAGGGATTAAAATCTTCTATATACATAGAATTATTTTAAATGCAAAACCATGGGATTATGTTGACCATATTAATGGTAATAGAATGGACAATAGAAAAATAAATCTTAGATTATGCACAAACAGTCAAAATAATGCTAATAAAGGAAAAATAAAAAGAGTTTGTGCTTCTAAATTTAAAGGCGTTCATTGGCATAAAGGTGCTGGTAAATGGTGTGCTCAAATAAGAAAAGATAATAAAAATATTTATGGTGGTTTATTTGATTTAGAGATTGATGCTGCTAAAAAAGCTAATGAATTAATCCAAGAACACCATAAAGATTTTGGTGTTATAAATGTTCTGTGATTAATTCAACCTCTTTTTCATTAGCGGGAACTGATACCTTCCGCAGAGCCTCGAAGATGCTTTTCGGAATGTATGGCTCTAATCTCCAGAATCCAACAAAGAAGATGATGGAGATTTATAGACCTCGCACTAAAGGCTCCATATTTATACAGCCAGACCAAGCTGGAGCTGAAGCATTAGTTGTATCGTATTTAACGCCCCATGGTTTATTCAGGGATTTATTCCTGAACAATATTAAATCACATACTTATGTTGCTGCTCATATTTTTGCAAATACTTGGAGAGTGGATTGGGACTTTCCTGATATTGATGACATTCTTGCCTGTGATATTAATCTTCTACGAAGAAATGATAGATGGGCCGCGCTCGCTAAGATTATCAAAAAGTGTGATATCGAATACTTCGTTGGCAAGAAGTCATGTCATTGTATTGATGGGCAAACAGAACTTCTTACTAAAAATGGTTGGATACAAGCATCTCAATATAATCAAAAAGATGAGATAGCAATATGGTCTATTAAAGATAGGTCAATTACATTTGAAGTTCCTTCAGTTTGGAATACATTCATTTATAATGGAGAGATGATTCAATTCTCTGGTAAAGAATTAAATCAATTTGTAACACCAGAACATAGGATGGTGTATTATACAAATGGCACTGATAAATGTAAAACAGCTAAAGAATTATTTGATTATCAAAGCCTTAAAATTCCATGTAATGGAAATTATGTTGGTGGTGATATTCAAATTTCAGATGAAGAAGTTCAATTAATAGCGGCAATCCAGGCTGATGCTAGTATTGATGTAAGTGGAAAAATAATAAGATTTCATTTACGAAGGAATAGAAAAGTTGAAAGACTTTTAAGTATTCTTGACAAACTTAGAATTGAATACAAATCAAAGATTTCCTATATAGATGATTCATATCGCATTACTTTGTATAATGCTCAACATATTTTATCTTGGTTAGATGAAAAGAAATTCTGTTCCAAGATTTTAGACTGGAATAAAAGAGCATTAGAAATTCTTGTTAAAGAGGTTACATATTGGGATGGACATCAAGCTATTAATAGTTCTAATGCTAAATATTACTATAGTTCTATTAAACAGAATGTTGAATGGGTAGAAATTTATGCTAGGTTATGTGGATTTGGAACATGTCATAGACAAACAAGAGATGGCTGGACATTGTCTTTTAATAGTAGAAAACAAACTTATACTGAAGAACATAAAAAAATACAAAACTTTCAGGGACAAATTTACTGTCCTTCAGTATCAACAGGATTCTTCTTAATTCGAAGAAACGGCAAAATCTCTGTTACAGGAAATTCACTCAACTACAGAATGCGGCCTCCTACATTTAGAGAGGATGTCCTTAAAGAATCCGAGGGTAAAGTAGTCCTCTCGAAGATTGACAGCGAAAGGATATACGATATTTACCACAATAAATTATTCACTGAAATCTCAACAAAGTGGTGGCCCGAAATTGAATATCAAGTAAGAGGTAGCGGATACCTATTCAATCTATTTGGATTTCCCCGCTATTGTCAAGGGCCATTTATAGATGCTGATTGGCGTAAGTTAACAGCTTGGGTTCCTCAGTCAACTGTAGGATGTATTACAGCTATAGCTTTCTGCACTATACAAGAATTTATTGAGGAGAATGGTTTAGCTAAGTGGTGGCATCTTTGTAATGATAAACATGATAGTTTATTGCTTGAATGTCCAGAAGAAGACCGTGATATTGCTGGTAGAGTATGTGCTAGTGCAATAGAACAAGACCTTGAATCCCCTAGAGGCGAGAAATTCAAAATGAGAAGTGAAGTCCAGTGGGGCTATAACTGGGCTAAACAAAGCGAGAAGAATCCAGAAGGAATGAGGGAGTTATCGTTAACGGAGTAAATTAAAATATGGGAGCCCAGTATAATTCATCATTGAAGGACCAATGGGATATATTTACTTCCAACCTTAAATCACCACAATCATTTTTAGACATGGCATTCTATTTTATGATAGGTGCAGCCTTACAAAGAAGGGTATGGCTAGGACCTACTAATATGCCAATATGCCCTAATTTATATACGATATTATGCGGTCCACCAGGAGTGGGTAAGGGTTTGAGTATTATCCCAGTAACTCAGTTGTTAAGGCATCATAAGTATAAGGGCGCGAACATGACTGAAGAACAAAAGATAGAGAAAATGATAGTAGCCGCGCAGAAAGCTAATGCTCCTACGGATACCCTAGTGTTATTGAGGCAATCTAAAGAAGCTCTAGAGCAAATTAAACAAGCTAATAAAACACCCACTAAGTTAGAAGAATTGCTATTCCCTATGGGCGCGGACGCCACTACATTCGAGAGTCTTGTAGGTCAACATGCTAATGCTGTTAGAGTATTCCATTTAGATAAGCCACATGAGATGGCTCCTAGTGGTATATATACTTATCATAGTTTGTGCGTATGTGTAGAGGAAGCCTCGTCGCTATTTCGTAAACATGCAGAAACAATAGTTCAATACTTACTAGCAGCTTATAACTGTCAGGATTATGAATATAGAACTAAGGGAAGGGGTGATGATATTATTAAACGCTCGTCACTCAGCCTATTAGGAGGAACAACACCTGAGTTCATGAGGAATGCTTTTGGAGATAGGCTTCTAGGAGAAGGATTCACTTCTAGAGCAATGTTCGTCTATGCGGATAAGAATAGATTCGAGGGATGGAGAATCGCTGAATTAACTCAAGAACAACTGCGCGCCCGTGAAATCTTGTTACAGCGCCTTAAGGAATTAGGTGCACTTTTTGGTCAATGTAGAATGTCTGAGGATTCTATTGCATTAATGGATATGTATTTCGAGAAGATATATCCAGTAAAACGTAAGTTAATAGATAACCGCATCAAATATTATTTCGCGCGCAAGGATTTACACGTCCAAAAATTGGGCTTATGTATATGGTTCGCTGATAACGATACTATGGAAGTGCCGGGGCCAGCATTTGCTAAAGCAATAGATATGCTCGAAGAACTAGAGAAGAAGATGCACTTATGTTTGAATACGAAAGCCAACAATCCTATAGCAGATTTACAGAGAGATATAATGAGGTGGCTTGGGGAAACAGGACATAAAGATTATAACAATATCTTGCAGCAGTTCTTTGACCAAGGTAATACTTTACAGATTGATGAAGCTTTAAACTTCTTAATAACTTCAGGACAAATAGAAAAAGATGGTATGAAATATAAAGCGAAGGAGCAGAAATGAACATAGTTCCTCGTTACATGGAAACTCGTGACTGGATTATATTCGCGCTTATAGAGAAGATAGAAGGACAAGTAGTCCAGCGTGACCAACGCCTTACACATACAATCTCAACCGATGGAATAGAACAATGGTTCTGGAATAAGCAATTGATTCTAGAATGCACACTGAAAGGAGGCCGAAAGAACTACGAAGATGGTGATAGTCTGGAATATATTGAGGGGTATTTTATGGTGCCCCCTTCATTAAACGATGAATATATTAACGAGAGAGCAACTAATTGGATGACGAAATGAAAGAACTAGAAGATGATAGTCCTATGCCATTTGGCAAATATAAAGGACAACCAATGCAAGATGTTCCCGCGAACTATCTACATTGGTTATGGACTAAAGGCGGATTAGATAAGAAACACCCTATTGGAGTGTATATACAAAAGAACCTTGAATGTCTTAAGGAGGAATACAAAGATGGAATCTGGACCAAGTAAAACCATGTCACCCCAAGTCTTATCAGAAACACTATCTAAAAAAATAGAGAAGCTATCAGCAGGTCATATTGAAATAATGAATCCTTACCAAGTGTTGCAGCTAGCTTTGCTCCAGCATACACTTGGTATCCTTGTAACTCAGTCACATCAGCTAGAAGAAATACTGAGATACACAAAACTAACTGATGGAGAGAAACAGGAAGCTAGAGAGAAAGATGCTAAGGCACAATAGAAGCCTTCGCCCGATTTATCGCCCCCTGTGTTAAAAAGCGGGATAATCTCTGGCTAGCAACTTCATCTCCTTGAGTATCTCTCAAATATTTCAAGTAAGAGAAGAACTCAAGAGGCTGGTCCTTCATACTAGGCATAGTTCTATAGGAGTTCTGCTTAATCTTGTTAAACTCCGCTTTGAGGCGATAGGGGTCATTACCAGCTTTATCAAATGCCTTTTGAATAAGGCCGGGCAATTCCCCTATCGCTTCTCCTACATCACTAGTTTGTTTAAAATTCCTTGTCGATAGCCCTATGTATTTATTAGGATTAGATTGTCCTAATTCAGTGTTCTCCCTTCTTCCTGTAGCTTCTTCGTATTTTCGGATATCCTGATACTCGCTCTTTCGAGTATTCTCCTCTGACGGGATATGCCCAGATATATATCTTCCTGTCTGAGAAGACTGAGTAGCTAAATCTTTAACGAATTCCCCGAAAACATCTATGGGGTCTTCACCACTGTTAATTGCTCCTACAAGTCCTGATACGTTCTGAGCTATAGTCTGTGACGCGAGTGTGTATAGAGGGAATGACAGTGGATTATTATAAACCAATGATTTTCCTTCAGCAGTCTTAGTTCCTAATTTAGCTAAATCCCCTGCAACTCCAGCATATCCACTAAGTTGTGCCAATCCAATCAATTTCGATGCAATAAGCTCAGGGTCTTTAGTTTCGGCATAAGCTGCCATAGCTTCTTTGATATTCAAATCACTACCCTTATGCCCGCTAAGAAGCTCATTAAGTTGTTCGATAAGTGGACCAGTTAATCCCACGGCAGTTAGGGTGTATTTTAGGAACGGGCCTATATTACCGTTTTTCATGGGCTTGAAAACATCTTTATAGACGTTAGCCCATTTCTCTACACTATACTTATTCAAGGCGACAAATGGTGCTAGATTCCCGCTAAGCATCCAAGGAGGTAATCCTTGAGGACCATATGTCCCGCGAACCACGTTAACGAAACCCTTAGCTATTTCTGGGATTGAGAGCGTAGAATAATTCTCGACGCCCGTCATCCTTTTAAGGAGATTCTGAGCTTTAGTATCCCCATTACGGGCTTTCACGAGTTGAGAGCCAGCCCATTGTTCACCTATAGAATAATACAAGTTGCTCTCAAATCTATCACTAGCATCTCGACCTGTCCACTTCCTTAGAAACGAGGATGCTTTATTAAGCCCAGCTATCAATTTATCAGGATTCCCTATGTCCCCGAGATATTCATATTCTCCAGGATGTAATCTAGTAGCTCCTGTTTCATAAGCCCTTTGAGTAGCATCTTTAATATTCGACAAGCCCTTCATGAAGTTAGACATAGTAACATCATAAGGTGCTAAATTTGCAGGTATAGATGCTATATTCCTAGCGGCTGTTCCAGGACCCATTACTAAACTACCAGTTGCTCTAGCCCATGCTTGAAGGCGCGGACTCTCTGGTGCTTGAATATTATACGCAAACTTAAGAGCATCTTGAACAGCCTTTTCATGACCAATATAATCAATACCAGGAACACTTCCTAATACAGGAGCTTTACCATTCACATCTTTAATCCCTAGAGCAGCTTGCATTTCGGGATTATTACGCATATGTTCTACCCACGAAAGGCGTAATCCTGTTCTTCGTCCAAAGCTCAATGCAGCTTGAGCAGGATTTTTATCTATCAATTCCCAGGGCAATCCATATTGCTCTATTTTAGAGCCTTCGATATTACCATGGTTACGATGGAGTTTCTGCCAATCACTAAGTGCTTCTTTAGCATCTGCTCTGCTGGCGCCTTGCTTAACAATCCAATCTTCCCATTGTCTTAACGAGCGTTTAGCATCTATAGAAGTAGGCTCGTTATCAATCTTCCAAAGTATATTAGGGTCTATAATATTAAAGCGCGATGGTATATCTTTAGCACCTAATCTCCTGGCGTCATTCTCAGGGGCGCGCAATAATGGCTGCAATTCGTTATCTAGGCGCTGTTCTGTAGCATTAAGCTGCCTCGAAAAGGGCTGATTATTAGCTTTCTCCCATTCCCTTCTATAAACATTCTCTACTTCGGGTTGTTTATAGCGCAAGAATAACCGAACTACAGACTGACCATATCTACCATAATTAGTATCCGCTGTATCAAAGAAATTGCGCATCTTAGTAGCAACTTTCTTGTGAGTTTCATCTCCCTTAGAAGCTATTCTATCTACAGTGCTAGTGAATATCTCGCTATTCTTCCCGAACATCCTAGCCTCAGGAGGACCTTCTTGCATAGGATGTTGATAAGCCTCTAATTCTTGACTCTTAGCTACAGCCTTATCTTTAGCATTCTCGAACTCAGCTTCAGTATCCTTCTTGCCTTCTTTAAGCTGTTGTTCTACTACATCCGAAGAATTCTTTATTTCATCAATAATCTCATCTCCAAGCCTTTGACGATAAAGCCTCTCAGCATTAGGATTATCCCTAATTTCATTAACTTCATTCACTAAGAAAGCTTTATCAAGCTCGCCTATTTGAGGGCGATACTTCTTAAGAGCTTCTCCAAGCTTAGTTGCTAGAGCATCTTGAGCTTGATACTTAGATTCCTCAAAATTCAGTTTCTCCGTTTTAGCTTTGTTCGCATCTTTCTCGGCTTCAAAGGCTGCTCCTTGGAGCTGTTTTTCCATTCCTTTAAATGGTTCTTTTTCAGCATTTTTACCACTAGGTTGTGTTTGTTCTGGACTTCTAAGCTTATCCATAAATCTAGAAGTCGCTTCAATTACATCAGTAGATTTTGGTTCCTGATTCCAAAACTCTGCAAGTTCCTGAATTATTTTATCTTGAGATTTATTTGTTCCTTTTAGTGCTTGATTTAGAGGGGAATTCTCAAAACTAAACTTGTCAAGAGGAAGCTCTGGTAAATGCTGTGCTATTAATTTAGTATTTGCTAGGTTTGTTCCCCTAATAAATATTTGATTAGCATCAAGTTTAAGTTGCTGTCCTATTTTAGGTTTATTAGGATTAATATTCCATTCTTTACTACCATTAGACCATGTTGCAACAAAGCCAGGACTTTTTACTTCTCCCTCTCTTTGTCCATAGGATGTTCTAAGAGCAACCTGATTAGCTGCTTTATAAAAATTCTTTAATATTACATCTTGTTTTGGCGTAATAGATTTTTCTTCCTCGGCATTCTTTGCTATATTTTGATTTGGATTTTCTAATCCTTTTTTTGCATAATCAAGCTTATCTTTAAGTTCATAATATCTATTGATATCAGAACCATCCCCTTTAAACTCGCTCAATATTCTTCCTATTTTATAATAAGCCTGATTAGCTTCTTCTTGAGATTTAAAATTTGCTTTATCCCAAAGTATATTATAGAGTCCTTGTTCCTCTAAAAATTTTTGTGGGGGTAATTTATATTTTACATCATTATAAGTATAATATATTTCACCTTTTCCATCTGTTTCAAATCTGATTGGATTATTAAAATCTTTTGCGAGCTGATTAAATTTATTTATTATATGTATTGCAAAGTCATTTGTTTGTCTTTCCACTACTGGAAGAACTTTGTCTATTCTTTTTTTTCTTTCTGGCGAATAGAATTCTTCTTCAGCATTCTTTGCTACAGCCTCATTTTTATGAACCTCTATAACCATATATTTATTATCCTCAAAAGGACTTTTTTGAACATATAAATCTCTATATGTAGGTCCTTTCATCTGAGATTCTAAAAAAGTTTCAGCTTCAGCCCTTGTTTTAAAAAATGGAGATATTCTTTGTGTTATTAATGTATATTTTCCAACGTCTGCATTTGAATATGTTTGTTTATATTTTGGTTCCTCCTCCGCATTCTTTCCTTCTGCTGGCCGCGACTTAAGCTCCTCTTCCAAATTCGATATCTTCTCCTTGAATCCTTGTATGCTAGAATCGAGGTATTTATTTTTGGGCGCGCGTGTTTTGTATTCCTCGATACTCGCGATTTTCTTTTTGATATCTTCAATCTGTTGTTTTATGATATCAGGAGTTCTTCCCGAGACTTCAGCAGCTTTGCCTACATCATGTCCTTGTCCTTGTCCTCCACCTTCTTGTAACCCTTGTCCTTGCCCCCCGCCTTCCTCTTGTTTGAGTAAGCTATTGCTAGGGCTTGGTTGAGTTTCTTCCCCGAGCCTATCTCCTTCCCTACGTTCTCTTTGAATGCTTCCTTGCTGGCTGATTTGATTAGCGGCATAATTAACCTCGTTATTTCCTTTAGTTAGTTCTTGTCTAGCACCATAAGGAACTTCGTGTTCCAAACGAGCACTAAATTGTTGTTTTGCTGGTTCTTCTCCTCCTCCAAATCTACTGAGATAGTCTTTGAACCATTGCTTGAATTTCTGCGCGCCTTTAGCTTCTGCTCTCTGGGCGCCTTCTAATCCAGCAAAGTCCATTAGTGGTTCTTCTATTTCCCTTAGTCTTTGTTGCGCGCTTTCGTCACCAGCTTGAGCTTTATCATTAAGCGCTACGTATTCATCCACACTTTCGGGATGTCCAAGCTCTTTTAAAACACGCTGGACTAAAGCCCTATCTCTCTTATCTCCAGAACGAGCTAAGTCCTCAAAATAAATATGTCCAGCTTCATGATAAGGAATGGCCTTAGAAGCTTCTGTGCTTAAATGGACAGTTCTGCTGGGATATATAGCCTGACCTAATATTGATTTACCAGTTGTTCTCCCTAGAATGGGCTTTCCACTTGCATCAGTAATCTGAACTTTATATTGCCCAGGCCTAATACCACGCTTTGCGAAGAGGTTTTGAATATCTTGTTCAAGAGATTGTTGTCCTCCTGGAGCTTCTCCCTCAGCAAACTTATAAGAACCTTGTCCTAATCCACCTTTAAATAATTGCTTAGGAGCTTCCGCGGGCTGAACAGCATTATGCTTAGCAAGACGCAATTCTTCTTTAAGTGCATCAGCTCTTTGTCCTAAAGCATTAACTAATTCTTGATATTGAGGCTCCTTAGTGGCTGAAAGCTTTTCAAGATTCTCGCGCAATGAATTATTAACCTTCTTCATTTCAGCTTGAACTTCAGCCGCGCCTCTAACTTGGGGGGCTTTAGCAGGTGTAACTTCTTCAATAGGTAATGGAGGAGGTTTAGCTATAGATTCAGTCGCGACCTGCGGTTTATATGAAAAGGTAGGCTCAGTAGCTATTTCTGTGGGAGCAAATTCTTGTGCGTTAGCAGCTACTCGTTCAGCTCTAGTAGGAACACCTTCATAACTAGGACGCATTCCCAAGTATTTCTGGCCTAGTTTAGTAGGTTCATTTAAAACGAGTCCAAGTGCGCTTTCTCTGGCTAATTGACCATAATCAAATGGTTGTCCAGAAGCTAGTTGCTGAGCGGTATTAATACCAGCTTGAGCACCTACATTAATCCCTGTATTCGCAGCTACTTGTTTAAGAGCAGCCAACTCCTCTGGTGCTAGAGCAGCATAACTCTCCGCGGGTGAGGTTATTAATCTACCTAAATCTTTTCCAGCTCTTCCAAGACTTTTAATACTCTCGATAGGATTAATGAAAGGAGCCGCAGCAGCTATTCTACCCCCTAAATTAGCATATGGATGTTGAGTAACTTCTTGTTCTGTAGGATATAAATTCTGTTTAACACTTTCAGGAACTAAATAATCTTGAAGCTCTTTAGAGTATTTGCCCGCCAAATAAGAAACACCCAATCCTACAGGAATTCCTGCAAATGGAATTCGAGAAACTGCACGAGAAGCTAAAGCACCAGCTCCTAGAGCAACACCAGTAGGACCCAATTCAGTAGCCGCACTCTTAACAAATGTCTTTAATGCTGATGTCGAACTAGCAGGAGGAGTTAACGCGGGTTCTGGTCTTCCTTGCTGAACTCCTGTTTGTGCTCTAACTATATCCGCTGTATCAGCGCCTTGATAGATATTCCCTGTATCCTCGTCATAGCTATGTGTATTAGGGTCATAACCATTCTCTTGCAAGAATCGCTTTCTTTCTTCTATAGAGAGGGGCATGACTTAATATGCTTGGAATGAGCCAGGAGCACCATAAAGAGGAGACCAAGCTCTCTGTTGCATCTTACGTATAGCTGCTTTACGAGCTTCTATTGCAGCCGCAGCAGATGCTTCAGGAGTAAATAATCCAGTAACATCAGGAGGTTGTGGTTGAGCACCATAAGGTCTAGATGCTACATCAACACGAGGAGTGCTATACAAAGATTGCGGTTGAGTTTGTGGTGCTCCACCAACACTATCAACTGTAGTAGGACGACCACCATTAACTCCTGGAGCTACAGGACTTTCTTGAACTTGAGTGCTAGCGGGGCCACTAAGATTTGACTTAGAATAGGGCTTATTACCTACTGGCTGAAAGCTCTTGAAATAAGGCTGTTTAGCATTAGGATTAGGAATAGCCTTACCAGTCCTATCATAAGTTATCTCAGGTTCAATACCAGCTACAGCTGGATTACTAACTTGTCCAGTAGGTGAGAATGCTAATACACTTCCATTAGGAGCTACATGGAGTGCAGGAGCATTAGCTCTTTCAAGAGCCATAGATTGTTCTAGTGCTGTAGGTTCCAAACTCACGTTAGTTGGGAATGTCCCCATCTTCTCATATGTTCTAGCTCTAACATTAGCAAGCGCATTAGCTTGAGCTTCTTTAGCTTTGAATTCCTGTTCTAATCCTTGCGTAGTAAATTGGGCGTTCGCTTTTTTACCCCCTAATGTATCACCTACGAAAGGCATATTGCGGTCATATATCGCTTTCTGTGGGTCCACGTTATATTGATATGGAACATCCCCAGGCTCAGTTACACTAGCAAGCCCAGCATTCTTGAACAATGGATTTGTATCAGCAGTATTCTCACTCTCTAGCTGCGCCTTATCTTGAGCTTCAGCAAGCGCGGTCTTTCTAGCTATGTCACCTTGTGCCTGCGATAGTTGTATTTGGCCAGGAATCTGTGCTTGAGCATTAGCAGCATTGAATCCTATAAGATTGTTATACTGAGCGGCTGTATTAGGTCTAAATATACGTCCATACAAACCGCGAGTATCATTAAAAGGCTGTTGGACTACTTGGCCCTGGGGATTATAATATCCTCCGCCACCACTAGCATCAGCCATATCTGTGCTGACTGGTTGATTCGCGCTAAGGTCACTAGGATTACCTTGGCCTAATCCAACAATACCTAGAATACCACCACTCCCTCCACCACCCCCACTAGATATTCCACCACGACCGGGTCTTTTTCTTAGTCCCATATAATTAGATTATTGAACCAACAGCATTAAAAGCTTCATTAGTGCGGTCAATTTCATCTCGTCGTTGAGCTTGTAATTGAGCACGCAAAGTCTGTAGTTGTCCAGTAAGTCCTAAAGCACCTTGCCCCAATATCTGTCCACCTTGCTGAGAATTACCAGTAAACGCTGGAGCATTACCAGCATTCTGAGCACCAAATCTAGCTCCCCCAGTAGCTTGAGCAAATGCATCAGTCCCTGTTCTAAATTGAGGTAGAGCTTGTGCAGCAGTATTTATTGCATTAGCGACATTGTTACGCTTAGCTGTTAGCGCAGAACCAAAAGTCTGGGCGGCATTAATAGCTCCTTGATTACTTGGAGCACTTAGTTCTCCGCTTGTGTAATTCGAGCGAGCTAGTCCTCTAGCTACTTCCTCGCGTTCAGGTTCAGTTAATCTATTGGGGTCCATTCCACCCAATAAATCTTGTAGCTTCTGTGAAGTAGCAGCTCTTGACGCGAAATACTCAGGCTCAATACCACGCTGCAATGTATCCGCAGCTCTAACTGCTTGACCGCCCGCGCCTTGTAAAGCCCCCAAATCTATGTTAGAACCAGCTTGAGCATATTGCGGGGCATATTGTCCATACAATCCAGCAGCAAGAGCTTGTTCTCTAGGTGCTATAGCTTCTTGGGTAGCTATATCATACTGAGCAGCAGGTAATTCCTGTTGACCTAGTTGTCGAACAATCTCAGGATAACTAGTTCTGAGGCCCTTAGCTATTGATGCTAAAGAGCGTGACGGACGTGGAGCTGACGGATCTGCGCCCAATTTTAAACAACACCCCTTTCTATATTATTAAGCCTGGCAAACTCTCCGAATAATTCGAGTGCCTTTTTGTTATATGCTTCGGCGGCTTCAACCTCAGATTTAAAATATCCTATTGAAACTGTTTTACCATCCTTCTGAATATAAGATTGCCAAGGTCTTTTTTTACATCCTTTAGCAAAACTAACACCCCTATATTTAGAAGAACATCCACGTTGTTTTCTTTGATTAGCAGTATTCTGACTTATAGTGCATATACGAAGATTACAACGTCTATTATCCATCGAATTACCATTAATATGGTCAACAACGCGATTAAAATTTGGTTTCAATAAAAACCTAGTTAAAGTAATAAATTCAATACCATTTTGTTCTACTACTCTATTCATTCGGCGTGTCTTTTCATCACCTCTTACAACCTTCCACCTTTTCTGTTGATAGAGCGGAAAATCATCCACATCAAGTAACAATGGCTTTTTGACCTCCGGAAAATAAATTTCTATCATATGAGAAACTCCTTATCTTTTGTATTACTTTACGTGGATTTTTATATTCAATTCTGCGCGTTCCACACTTACGCTGTGCAAAACATCTAAAAGATGGGGGCATCATGTTCGCTATTCTGGTGAGCAAATCCGCTAGCACTAGATTATTGTCACAAATAGCTTCTACTATTTCTATTTCCATGGGTATGAATTTCTTAACATCCCAAAGAACAACCCCGTGTATTTTCGTGTCCGTATATTCATATAGACATGAATCAATTATTAAATGGCCTAGAATAATCTCCTCTATTGCTACGGCGTTCATGCTAATAAAGGCACCCTTACCTTTATTCTCTACGCAATACCGCACGAGACTATTATACAGCTTTGGACACATCTACAAACCTTGTGGATTTAGAATTCTGTGAGACTTCTTGAGTTTGGGTTTCCGCTGTAAGAGAAATATGAGTCAATTTAGCCATCACATTCCATTCAATAAAGACCCCTATTTTCCAGCCGCCCGGCACAGTTCCAAAAAGATTGAAATTTACATTTTGAACAGCTCTCTTAGATGATACTCCAAAAGGAATATCAAGTGGCAATACACGAGGCTCTGAAGTTTTCTTAATAGCTTCTCTCTTAGTAGTAAAAGTCTGTCTATTGACTATGGGTGTTGCACTAACAAAACCTTCTTGTTCACACTCTGTAAATACTAATCTTAAAGCGCGTGGAGTTTGTTCTATTTTAGGGTCATTAGAGCACCATTCCCCTATAAGCAATCCCGATGTTTCTAGAGTATCACCAGCAAATGCTTCATAAAGCTTGTCATCCGTTGTAATAAAAAATACTCTACGACGACCTTCAATCAAGACATCAGCGAACTGTTTAATCTGTGTTACTCCTTCATACAAATCCAAGCTTACAAATTTATCAGCAATCTTATCATATACAAGCACACCACGACCATAAATAGTATTAACAGCGAAGAATACATAATCAGCTCCAAATTCATATGCACAAGGGAAATCTTGCGTTACATACAAATCATCACTTAGCGTAAAAAGACGGTTAATAACTCCGCTAAGAGGGTCATTATTTGATTCTCTTTTAAGAACAGCAGCAGCATTAAATGAGTAAATACCCTTCTGAGAGATTACAGCAGTATCCCCGTTAATATCAGCGAAACAATATTGATTAACAGCCCCAGCAGCAGCTATAGGAAATGCATCTAAAGTAGGCTCCCCGAAAATAAGATTGGATGCATTAATGGAGATAAGAAAGGTCCTATTTATAGTCGTGGCTATCAACGTATTTTCTGTAGGAGCTGGCTTAAGAGCAGTAATAACTTCGAAATCCACTCTTTTAGAAACAGCTTGTGCTCCACCATCTACTTCTGAACCTACTTTATTACCAGTGCTATCAATTACGACCATGAAATCTAGTGGGCGTCCGCTTACGCTATGATAAATCTGTTTACCATCAGGAGATATACCAAATAATATTCCCCCATAATAAAGCATTTGCTTCATTAATGGAACATATTCTCGTTCTTGGATAGTCCATTGAGGATATGTCTGAAGCTTTGTTACATCTACAGTATTATCCAAGATTAAACGCCCTTGATTAATACCATCTTGATAAATAGCACCTTGTTGTGAGGATTTAAAGGGGAGTTCTTGGTTCACATCCAATACAACGTCATCACTACTTGATGCTCTAATACGTCCAAACCCTAATGTTGAACCAGGAACAAACTCCAAAAATATTCTATCTACATCGGGGTCTATAGCCTCGGAATTCAATGCAAAGAATCCTGTTCCTTCTTTAGAGATATCTCTAGCATAGGGTTTGCCAGCTATAAACAAAATCAAGAATTTACCCGAACCAAATATTCCTTGTTTCTTTCCTTCTGGAACTTCGTTACTCATGTCCTTAGGAGAACGAATGGGGGCTAAATTATCTTCGCGGTTGCGGACATTAATACCTAGATAATAGGAATCTCCTAGAGTAGCTACTTTAGTAGCATCAAACTTCTGAATCATACCTCCACTAAAGGAGGATTGCTTGTATTCAATTCCCATAAATCTTATTTCTATTCGAGGAAATATTAAACAAGCCGTAAAACTTATTGGGAACAGTCTGTGATTCAGCTTTCTTTCCTATAGCAGAACTCTTAGCTATATCTACTAATCCAACAGTCCATTGGTCACGAGCAGCACTAGCTAAATCTTGTTTACCTTCTTGTTTAGTCCAATACAAATCAAGAAATTGCCATGCTACAATATCATCATAACGACCAAAAAGGAACTCATCATAGTCATTAACTAAATCACGGAGTTTCTCTTTAAACAAAATTTCAAGAGAATTAAGAGTAGTTTGTCCAATCATATTATCATCACGGATTTGCCATACTGAATACCTAGGCGAGAGTAAGAAGTTAGGAAGAATCCCAATATCAGTCTCATTAGCATCAGTGATATAGATGTCCATTGCACAAGCATCATTTTTCTGTATTACTTTAGGAGCTTCCCTCCAGTTATTAACCGTAGTAACAGTATTCTGGCCGGCAGCAAGAAGAACTTGTTCCTCTACTCTTTGTGCAACAGGAGTTTCACCTATAACAGCGATAGTAATATCTTTCTCCGCGACTTCTCCCTCAGGCAATAAAAAGGTGATTTTAGACCACTCAGTTAATTGAACAGCTAAAGTAGATTGACCTATCTCACGGAAATCTGTGAGTTGTATACCGTAAGCATCAGTAGCAAATCTAGGACGAATATCACGCAAAGTAACAAGATAGGGAGAATCATAATACCTACAACCACGGACATTACCTATGTAATAAGGCAGAGACACCAATTTTGTGTTTAAGTCAAAAAACACTATTACTTCATACATCGAACCTATCAAATCCTGGGAATAATAGAGATTACCTATAATCTCGTTAATCTTGTTATCGAGATATGTCTTATCTTCTTCCGAAGTATCAGGATGATATCCTGTATCTGCGGCTATAGAAGTTCTAATGGATTTAAGGCTCATAGCCAAGCGTATACCTTAACCTGCCACTTAGTTTCATCTGCACCAGCAAAAACTCCAGTTCCTTTATTCTGTATTTGCATTGTAGCTGTATCAAACAAAACTACAATATTAGTGCCATCAACAACAGTTCCCACATTAGGATTAGAACCAGTATTCCTAACTCCTGCTATATCTATTTCATCACCAGCTGTATATCCTAATTCAGCATTAAGACATTTAGCTCTTACACGCACTAATTTAGGAACACCTACTAAAAGATGAGCTATAGTATGGACAGCATTAGTCAAATCTCCTGTTCCACCAGCTGTGCTCAAAATACCAGAATTAGCTGTATCAGCATTTACTATACGCAATGTAGGAGTAACCTTAGACCAGTTAGCTCCATCCCATCTTATCATGTCATTAGCTGTAGCACCACTCTGAGCTAACTTAGAGAGCAATAGTTCAAGAGCATCAAAAATAGAGTTAGGCGTAACCCATTCTACAGCAGTTCCAGCAGCATTAGTTCTAGGTATAAATCGAGCTGTTGAAGGAAATACAGCAGTTTCTAGTGGAATTTGATTTCCAAATGCTGCTGTAAAATCTGTAGCAGGAGTAATGTATTTATACTCTAGAATACTAGCACCAATTCCTAGATACTTATTAGGACCAGAGCCCGCAAGTGTTATAGCATCCAAATCTATACCGCCACTATCAGCAAAAGCTGTGCTTAACGAGACAACTTCAATGTCCTTACCATTAGCTGCTACACGCAATATCCAAAAAGCATTCGCGGCCGAAGCAGAATAATCAGCATTAAGCTTCATCCTAGTGATATCAACTCCACCACTAGAACTACGTTGTGCTATCATTGATGTCAATATAGCACTAGAATCTACACCTATAGAAGCCCAAGAAGCATCAGCATCTTGAAGAACTATTCTATCTCCTATATAACGCTTCAAATTAGGATTACTGGGGTCACTAATATCCATCCAAAAATATCTAATGAACCGCGAATTATTAGTTATATCTGGACGCTGTGTTCCTACAATAATAAATCCAATATTGGCTAATGGAGCTATGCCATTAACCATTTGCATCATTTGCTCTTGACTAATATTGTCAAGAGAACTTACGTCCAAACCAGCTAATACATCCTTTTGAATTGTCATTATATTATCCTTCGGGAGTTAAATGTTCTCCACCTTCACTAAGTATATCTCCTTCGCCTCCTTCAAGTATTAAGTGTCCAGGACCTTCATCACCAGAGAATCCTCCAGTTCCACCCCAAAGAGTTAATCCATCTGACATAAGAGTTATATCAGGTTGTCTAGGATTATCACAAGTTCCCCAAGCATCATTAAGAAATTGCAGTGGGAATACATTAACAGCGGAGACAGGAGGAACAAAAGGCTCAAATATTGAATGGTCTATAATCTGAGTTCCTAAACTAGGCTCATTAATATCACGCTGATGTTGTGGCAATGTGACATGTGATACTTTAATAACCAAATCTGACGCGAGTTCACAATTCTCTGCTCCATCAACATTCCATACTTCAAAACGAAAATTCTCTGGAAGGACTTCTCCTCGATATCTATCAGGCATTACAGGATAAATACTAACTCCATCTATATCCCACAATCTCCTTCTAGAAAGAAATTCATCATCCTCATTTTCAAGCCAAGCTACACACAACATGAAGTTAGCGCCGCGAGGCTTTTTTACGGGGTATTTTAGTGATAGATTAAGACCTAAATTATTGACGGGGAATCGTGCAGCTACAAAAGAACCTCCTAATATCAAAGGAGGGAATGTATCAGATTGCTGTATAATACCAGTATTAGCATCAAATGGAACAGTGCTTTGTATGGTATTATTAACAAAGTCATGCATGGGTGAATCATGCTCATTTAAGCGATAATACCTTTTCAATCCATCATTCTTACCTTTACGCTTGTTATAATTCCATTGAATCTCAGACTGGGACATCACTCTATTCCACATCCTAACTTCAGCTAAATGCCCCACAAATTTCTGTTGTTGAGCATAAGCACCAAGAACAGTTCCAATTCCACCAGGAAGTAATGGACCACCTACAGCAACACCATTTTGGTCTAGAATACCATTCTGATACAAACTAATGTCTTGACCATTATAAACAATAGCAACATGAGTCCACTCGTTTAATGGATATGTTGACTGCGATGTTATTTGTTTCTCAATAGCGAATCCATCAAGAACGCTAATAACATACTTATTCTGAAAAAGCATCAACTTTGTAATCTGATTCGTGCCATCAGAATTAACAAAAAGTATCCCCTCAACATCCGTAAAATAGGACGAAGTTTTGAACCAGCATTCCATCGTAAATGCTGTATCCATGTATTGGTCCGCTCCAGCATATATAATAAACTGCATCTGTGTAGTCTGCTGGGGACCAAAAAATACTGAACCATTATCTATACCGCTTCTAACACAGAAGGCAGGTAGCGTCAGGGTATTCCTGAGCTTATCAAGAACCGTGACAGGAAGTGTCTCGTGCCAAAATTTTTGAATTACTCCACTCATACCCTGACGCTATCGTTATTATTTACTTGCTTGGATTGAATGAATAAGCGGGGAGTCACGAGTCAATAGCAAATAAATAGCCTCCAAATACTTAGGTATTACTTCTTCGATGACTTAGGAGCTTCTTGTTTAGCTGGAGCGTCTTGCTTATGCACCTCCTTTGCAAGAGCCTTCTCTAGCTTAACAATCCTAGCTTCTAGTTCAGCAATTCTTTTGTTGATAATTACGTTCATACTCACACGTATTAAGCATCAGGAACAACATCATCAAGAGCTTTAGCAAGGGTGCTAAGTCTATCCAATGCAGCTTGACCTTCAGGTGAAATATCAGGGTCAGTCTTACGCAATTCTGCAATAATATTAACAATCTCTGTCTTTGCTTTATCCAGAGTATCATCAATACCAGTAAGAACTCCAGCCAATTCACTAAGTTTAGTCGCCATAATATCTGTATGCCTTTCTATTGCTTTTGTTAGTTGTTTTATACCGAACACAACACATCCTATTAGAATCGCGCGCCTACACCAGCACGAATAATGAATTGTTCATCAGTTGTCGAAACTTTGCTAGAATCCCTCGTCGAGGTGAATCCATGACTCCATTGTGCATCAGCAAATGCTAGAGGCGCAAATGTGTTCAATATCTTAGAAACACCTCTTAGCTCAATACCAATACCAGTGTTCATACGATTAGAATCAATTCCTTCAAATCCATGGGAATAACCCAAGAATCCATAAGGAGCCAATCCCGATTTACCTAGAGGCAAATAACCTTTAACATTAGCTCCACAATCAGTAAAGCTATTGCTAAAAGGTTCACCATGCCATTGCAATCCATCACTCTCTACATTCAATTCGATGGCAATATTCTGAACAACTTGATATTGAAGCATCAATCCAGCTCCAAAATGTTCGAGATTACCATCCAATGTTACTGCTCGATAATTACCAAAAGGAGCAACAATCCATTGACCAGCAGCATAAGCTGAGACATCAGGTTTCTCTATTAGATTGATTGTTTTATCGGCGCACTGTCCAGCGTATATCCAACCCATTAGTATTGAAACGGCGATTGTTTTCTTCATTCTTATCTCTTTCTTTTGTGGTTTATCGTTAACGGACAGCAATAAATATGCCATCATTAATTAGGGCGTTTTAGTAAAGAACTCAGTTTGTCCAGTTGCATTCCTTTTAGCTTCTATCTCATTTTTAGCTCTAGCAAGAGATTGGTCTATAAAAGCTATAAGAGACATAATTCCAGGAACACAACAAACAGCTAAAAGACGCCATTTAATAAATGGATGAGTATGGTCCCAAGTATCTCCAGACCAAGTCTCTGTTTGTGTTATAGCTGTAGTTAGAATCGGTAAAAATAGAAACATCAGAGTTCTAAACCACACCAGTTTCAATGCAACCATTGTATCCCAAGCTGCTTTCATTCTTCCCATTATTATCTCTCTATCCTAGTCTTAACACGATAAAATGAATATAAGGGCGATATTCTTATATTGTGTGTTAATTCTAGGTCTTCCCACGGGCCTAATGGCGTTATAGAACCCTGAAATGCTGCTGAAATGTTAATTGTGATATTTGTAGGAGTATTAGGTAGCGAGGGTGTTGATACCTCAGGAGCCTTAATGCTCTCTCCCCAAACATTCGAGGAAGTTATTGTATAAAAATGCTGACCAGCAAGAACATTAGTTATAACGAGATTAGTATTAGCAGTGCTCCCAAGCAAAGTATAACTCGCGCCCACATGTTCATATAACTTATAAACAAGAATATTTTCACTAGTAGCATTAGGAATCCACACGAATGTTAAAGTAGCCCCCGAAACTAAGAAAGGGGTCATTAAGAGTGCTAAGAGGAGCTTTTTCATAGTTCGCGGCCTATTGTCCAAGTCGAATAGTTCTTAGTGCTGCTGGTGGAGGATTACCAGATATTACTGGGGGTGGAGGAGGCGGAGCAGCACCAGAATCATCTCTTACAGGGAATGGATAAGGAGGAACAGTCCAACTACCGTTAGTTTCATAGCTCTTGTGCAATACTATAATACTAGAATCATTAGCTTCTACAACAGGATTTTGATAGATATTGTTAGCGTAATTAAACGTAATTAAGGTATTAGTAACCTGACCAAATCCAGTAGGAGGGAAATAGAATGATGGATCATCATCAGATTGACGCATATAAATACCTTGTCCTAAAGCACTAGAGAAATAATTCGAGATTGTTAATGATGCTCCACCACGTTGGTCTAATGCTTTATCAACAGAAGCATTTATTTTATTGGAATATATAATAGCTCCAATATTACCTAACGAACCACTAAATCCGCCATGACTATCAAAACAAGGAGCTAATTGACCTTGAGAACAATCTATAAAACAATTGCGGCACATCCATTGTGCTGCTTGTTGAGAACTAATAGCTACGTATTGAGCTTTTACATGCAAATTATCAGTTCTATAAATACAATCTTCCCATACAGCTAAATTAGTGCGTGAAGTATTAAACGGATAATAAGCATCAAACAAAGATTGACCATTACCACCTCCACCGTAGACTCCAGCATGACGACCCATGTAATCACTATTATAGAACACGCATTTATAAGTTACTCCAAATGGACCTTCTATACGAGTGAAACAATTAAGAAATAGTATATTCTTAATTCTATACCAATCACCATTTTGTCCAGCATGAATACCTACAGTTTGGGCATCATTAAGTCCTGCGGTTCCTTTAAGTCTTATATCATGAAACCAAACCCAGTTAGCACGAATATCAAAGGGTGGGTCTGAGCTTCCTGTTTGAGTAAAATTAATTTCTGTGGTATTAGAGCCAGTTCCTTGTCCATATATCTCTAATTGCTTAGTAATAGAGCGCCCAGTTGTCCATGTATTAGTAGCAGCTGGGAATATTATAGCTTGTCCATCCGAAGCTAGAGTATAAACTGTTCCAAAATTAGCATTACCAGCATCATCAGCAACCCAAGCACTAGCAGGAAATATAGGAAAATTATTACCAGTGTCATCAATAACAATATCATCCACATAATGAACTGAGCCCGCGGGCGCATGTTGATGGTCATCAAAACGTCCTATTGCTATAAGCCTACAAGCAATATTTTCAAGTGCTAATGTAGAAGTCCCAACTAATATCCATGTGTCAGGGTCATAAATCTTCATTGTAGCTAGATTAGCCGCTGCATCCCACTTAAAACAAAACCAATAAGTGCGATTTCTAGCTATTGATATATTATTCCCAGTTCCAGCAAATGTATGAACGCGAGCAGTAAAACCATTTACATCATTAATAACAGCAAGAACAAGAAATTCACCATCAAATGCTTCAGAACCACTCAAATCATAAAAATTACCATCAAAAGTCCATCCTTCAGTTGTTAGATAAAACCCCCACGTTACTTTATTAGGAAGCGGTGATTTAAGAAAATACTGTAAATATTCAAGCTGAGAAGCACTATCATTCTGTTTAAAAGAACGAGTAGAACCAACTTCTGTAAATGACGAGGAATTTGTAAGATTAACTTGTCTCAACAATGGCTTTTGTCCAGTAGTTGAAAGAGTAATAGTATGAGTTCCATTAGGGTCACGAATTGCCCAACCTCCTTTATTAGCTCCAAATGTAAACGAATTCCATGTATTAGTATCTGAATCAGTATCATCAATCACTTCACCATTACTTCCTGCTTCAAAATTGATGAATTGAGATATACGAATACTAGAAGATGCTCCATATAGAGAGCACGATGAGACTAGCATCAATACAAGGATTTTTAGCGCACGTTCCATCTTAAATTAAGATAAGTAAAGATTTGGTACAACTCCGTGGAATTAAGGTTGCGATTATACACAATAACTTCACCCACGTATTCTCCAGCCCCTAAATTATTATTGCCATCATTAGCACTTCCTACATTCAAACCATCTAGAGTATCATTACCAGATACACCAGTAACCGCAAGAACTCCATTCGTATAAATGGAATCATTACCACTCCCATTAAATACCCCTATTTCTATATTCCAAGTTGGAAATGCGACTGCTGTTCCACCTACTAGAAATGCTCCTCCTGAATATATTGTAAAATTGTCTGAACCATTAATGTAAACAGCATTACGATTACCACTATTAGTGCTATCACAAACCATGTGAGTGCCGCCACTAGAATTATTACGCCAAGCAGTGCATATAGTAGTATTAGCCAAACCCGTAAAACCCACTCGCATATGCTTTCCAGAAGCGAACTGAATACCTCCTTGATTCTTACCAAGAGTTGCAGCATTACGCCAAGTCGGTCCCGCAGCAGTTGGATTATTAGTAGATAATACACGATTATTCCCTGAGCTATCTCCCCAGCCCTGGACTAAATCTCCATCAGTTGGTGGAGTTGTTCCTGATAAATTCGTGACTAAATTATCAGATTTATACCATCCAAATAACCCTGATATATCACTAGGTTGTGTTGTAGATAGTGGTGTAGAGACATTAAGACTATTCTGTCCTGCAAAAAATGCTCCACCACTTCCACCACCAGGAGGCGGCGGAGCATAACCAATACTTATTATCGCGAATAAACTGAGGATTGTTCCGATAATCTTCATATTAGAGAGGATTACTTCCAATATCACCTATATCCGAAAGGCGCAGTTTATCAAACACAATACGAACTGTTCCAAACTGAGATTCAGGAACAAATTTATCAATAGTAAAATCATTAACTCCTGCTGTTACTTGAGCATGACCATTAGAACCATCCGCGGGTTCAGTTGCAGTAGTAGAAAATTTAAAATCAATGATATCATTATTTGCACCCGCGACCTGTTTGTAATGTATCCAACAGTGATAAGTTGTATCAGCAGAAAACGCTGTGACAGTAATAGCAGTTGCACCATCATTTATTCTAGGAGTAGACCCAACAGTATCCATTTGGAATGCTGGACTATCAGCAGAACTTCTAAGCTCAAAAAATAATACTCCATTAGGGACAGAACCAACAAATCTAATCTGGAAATAACCCCATACTTCTGTTTTATTCCCTAAGCTAGCTTTAATCGCTGTAGTATTAGCTGTTCCTAGCGAGAGACTTTGCGCACCTACAAGAGGAGAGGGAGAAGTAGTATCATCCCAATTAGGAGAACCAGCATCAGAAGTCCACCCTGATGGAGTTCCAGCTCCTTCACAATCCTCGCTAATTAAATCAGCAGCAGCTCCACCACTTCCACCACCAATGACGAGATTACTATTCCCTATTCCAGGAGCATTACCACACCAACAACAAGACGCGAATATTAAACTAGCGAGAAGTCGGTTCATATCTAACTTTAAAGAAAGTATTAGTAAGTGAGCCAGGACGTGTTCCACCAGATTGAGCACAATTAAGAACTATTTGAGCGTTAGTTCCTGTATCAGTAGATAATTCACGATTTATATTTGTAAATCCAAATGAAGCCATAGAAGGTGGAACATTAAAGACTCCATCAACATGAACAGCATTAGCACTAGTTCTAGTAATATTCAATCGCGCAGAATAATTACATAATCCAGGTCCATTAGTTATCGAAGCTGCAAGCAAGTTAGTAGCTCCTCCTGTATATCCAAAATTAATCGTGTTAGTTCCTGCATTCAATCTTCCAGCCCATTCAATAATAAGATTATCACCGTTATTCGTCAATGTATTTCCAGGAACAGTGTAAGGTGTTATATTAGTAAACGTGGTTACACCAAGATTAGTTTCTTGAAGCGTAGAAACATACATCGTTCCACCAACAGTAGCATTACTTCCTCCACGACCTGCTCCTACTTGTAAATTAGTAACAACAAGATTATATATTCCAGCATTTGAGGAACCAAATTGATAGACGTTTAATGCATTAAATGGGTCATCAGTGCTAACCCAAGCATTAACATTAGTTGTGCGGTCTGCAAAAAGCTGTAATACGTAAGAATAGTTAGGACGAATAAGGAAATCAGTGGTGCCATTAGTAGCCCAATTCATCCATTTAATATTGACGCCAGATACCGCAGCAACAGTAACGGTATTACTAAGAGCATTAGGAGAGCCTATAAATGTTGCTATTCCAGAGACTCCTCTTACAACATTCGAGAGTGTGAATACTACATTCGTGTTTACAAAATTAGTAATAGGCCGAAATGTATTCTGGCGCATATCCCAGTTATAAGTAGCAGTAGGAGTAACAGCATTACTACCATTAAGCTCTAGTGGAATATAGATTGCTTGATTAGTAATAACCAAACTATCAAAATTCGTGCCTCCAGTTCCACCACCACTTCCAGCTCCATTCAAATCAATATTACCAGTGACATAGTTTGTAGTTCCAACTAAACCACCAGAAAAACTCAGTGTATAAGTGCGAGTTCTAACATAAATATTAGTTCCCAAAGAACCAGCTTTCCATATATCTATAGTGCTCCAACCATTAGTATCAACAGGAGTTATAGCTTGGTCAACATACCAAGAAGCAGGAATAGTTTGTCCACCAGCAGCATTACCAACTTGGACTATAACAGATTGACCATTAGTAACCCAAGTATGAATCCTCATGCTCTGTTGAAGATTCGTGATTACAAAATTGAGTGGAGTCGTTGAGACTGTATTAGATACACCCCAAACATAATAATCACCTTTAGAGCCGTCAAATATAAAATTAGTGGCATTAGCAAGAGTTGGCAACTGGGCATCTATTACTTTGAATCCATGTTGATATAAATTAGTAGTGTCTAATACACCAGTAAAATTGGATTTAGTATGGGCGGTCGGTGAGCCAAGACTATTTACTGAATCGCTAAGAGGAACAAGATTTCCTCCTGCTTCTAATTGCCATCTAGGAGTATTCGAGGATGCTAGGGATATAGGAGTAGCTGTTTTAGAGCCAATAGTAAGAGCATTAAAAATGTTTGTTGCTCCAGTTCCAGTATCTACAACTTCTATGCTCGGATTAACTCCAGTCAATTTCAGTATATTATTAGTTCTATCAACTATAAATACATTAGTTCCAGCAAGAACCAAATTCTGTTGATTGAATTGTATAGAACCATCAGTTCCAGCTGGTGATGCTGTTACAGAGCTATTAGTCAATAAAATAGTATTTACGCCAGCAGCTATACTAGAGCTATGAACTACAAGAGCTTGTCCAGCTGTTACAGTATTACTAGCGATAGAAAGAACTATTTTATTGGTGGCGAAATAGTTATCAGGAATAGTTATTTCTGTATATCGTATACCATTAGTTTGATACAAACGCAATCTTCCAGAACCATCTCCAGGAGCATTTGAAAGTATTAATGAAGTAACAGCAATAGGATTAGTAAAAAGAGCAGAATCTTTAATATTCGTGCTAGTAGTAGCAGAAAATTGATTATTATTAAATTGACCTCCTCCACCACCGCCACCTGATGCGCTTAATGTATTTCCAACTAAACTCAAGTTTGCACCAATTATTAAGTTAGTGAGATTCTTAAAAGCATCGAGCATCAATATACTAGAAGCTGGGATATAAGGAGTATCAATTCTCAATCCTTTAGCAAATATAGTTTCATGCCAATTAGTATCTCCAAAAGACATTCTTGTCAAAAACATGTCATTACTTATAACATTATATTCACCACTTACTCCTAATGGACCAAATCCACCAGCATCAATAATCTTAAATCTATATTGACGAAATGACCAAGCATATTGGTCATCAAAATTAATAGTTAATCCTACATAATTTGGGTCAACTACAACATCATTAACCAAATCAGGAAGAATGAAATGATGGTCTTCCCAATAATGTCCAGGAACACTAAAAGGAGCACCAGCTTCGGTTCCACCACCATAATAAATCTTGGAATGCAATATTGCAGGAGCAAGCGGGTCATTAGTATGACGCAACGAAATTATAGGAGAACGATTACTATCTACTAATGCAGGACGACCATCATTAATTGTATTAGTCCACGTTACAAATCCATGGTCGCCATTCACACCCATGTATTCAATCAGATTTGTAACAATAGCACCACCTTTAATATTGCCGCGATTATTATTAGTATTAAATTGTGTGGGATTGAACTGCAGAGTAGGAGGCCAATTCTGAAATGTAATAAGAGAGCTAAGAATATTTGACCAATTAGCCTGAAAAAGACCACCAGCAACTCCAGGATGCAATACAACTGGAACTGTATTAGAAGGAAGAACAACCGTTGTGGTAGGAAGGTCAGATATTCGCAAATCTGCCGCGAAAATAGAATACCCCCCTAATATAGTCGCGGTACTAAAACTAAGAAATTTTTTCATTTTGGTCTTTATTAAAGGAGAGAAGGGCTACCCTTGAATGCTTATGGATTTCAAAGATAGCCCTTCGTTTGCACCTAGCAGCAGCCTGGACTTAGCAGCGCAAGGAGAGTCCTAGAACTACTTAAGCTCATCATAGACTATAGTAACATTAACAGGACCCATAGTAGTTACATTGGATGCTAGAACACCATATCCAACATACAGTGAATCGAAGTTAATCTGTGTAACAGTATTACTTAGCGCGAATATAGATGCAAACTTAGCACGTGTTTTCATAGCACCAGCAGCAGTATTCGTAGTATAGAAGATTACTGGGTATGAATTAGTAGAAGTTACACCAAAAATATTCGTGTAAATGAGGTTCGTGGTAGCTACAACTTTTACAATATTTGTAAATGCTCCTACCCAATTCGTAGTAAAAGCATTAGCAGAATCGTAGAAGTCAATAGCACCATTAGTAGCTTGAACTCCACCAACAGTAATGGAGAGCAAACGCAATGGTCCGGTAAGAAGGAGATTAGTAGTAGACTGATTAATCAGGAATGTTGAAGAATCAGCTTTAGCAATCTCTTGCGAGAACAAAAGCGCGAGAATTAGTGCGCTAGCTTGAATAAACTTTTTCATATTCATTTTCGTATTTCCTTTCTTTATATTCGCGCCTTAATATTAAGAGCCAACTTCACTAGCTCCAATACGAGAACGACGGAAGCAAACAGGAAGGATGTTATTTACTTCACCAGCAAGCGCACCAAGTGCGGCTTGTCCAATAAGTTGCAAGTTCGTTCCATAACGATTCAAGTCAACTGAACCATCAGCATAACGAATCAAGCACTGGTCAGTAAGTTGAATTTCACCATTCCAACGAAGCTTATAGAACTTCTCAGCATCCATAGAACGAGAAGTAAACTCAGAAGGAGGAGGACCAACTGTTACTGCTTTCCATGCATCCGCTCCACACAAGAAAGCCCATTCCAGATTAGCTACAGTATCATCTGCGGGGTCAATCTTAGTATAGAGAGGATTAGGACGAGTCTTATTTGCATCAATACCACCAGGAGCAGCAGTAATTTGAGGAGCAACGAATACTCCTTGATTCGTCATACGAAGAGGATTCCAAATTGGTTTAGCTGTTATTTGACCAAATAGAGAACCACGGAAACCATCGAACAACAAATCCAAATTGAGATTCTTCAGTCGGTCAACTGAATCATCCCAAGTGAATCGACGCCATGCATCACTACCCATTATCAATACGTATTTGCCCTTAACCAATTCATTATCCCGAGGAGTATTGAGAGTGCCTTCAAAAGGCAAAGCTCCAACATCATCAGAGAAGAATTGAGCAGCACGAGCAATATGACGCAATGTCAATGGAGCAGCACATATAGCAGCTATACCACTAAGAAATGCAGCTGTTTTACCAGTAGCAGGAATAGCAGCAGCTCCGTTAATATCAGCAGCAGGAAGGTCATTAACAGGAACACCAGCAATAAAATCACTAGCTCCTAGCTGGACATTAGTATTGTTATTGCCACAAACATACATGTTTGGAGCACGATAGAATGCATTTCCTTGAATGAACTTCTCGTTAAACAGCGCGACTTGACGAATAATATCGTCGTGATTGAACTTAAGCTGGTTATCCCGGAAATCCTGCCAAGAAGGAAGGAAATAGAATTGCTTAGATTCAAAGCGTTGGAGTTTAACACGCGCTTCTTCAGTATTCTCCAAAGTCTCGAATACATGACGAGTCGGTGTAGAAGTAATATTCGCTGGAAACACAAATGCAGTTCCGTCTGGCGAAGGATTAGGAGTAACCCCACGCATAATGGAACCCATATTGGTTTGCCATTTAATACTACCGAACAGAGAATCCCACGTTTTATATTGTGGGAAACGACGAACCTCGTTCATCACGAGGTAGAAGGGGAGCTTCTGGAACTTATCTACATCCTCAACCTGGAAATTTTGGTTTCCAAGTGCCCCTACAAGGGGAATATCATAATAAGCAGGCACTGGTATCCTTTCTAGGTATTAATAACCTAAAAAACTTTACTTTCAGTCTGTTTTGTATTCTAGTTGAGCAACAAAACTTAGCTCTTGGATTGCTCTGACCAGAAGCACTAAACTGAGTCGTAATAAAGATACTAACCAATGCCCTTTGGAAGTAATGAAGCAGGACTTCTTAAGCAAAAAACGTGCCAATTCTATATGGATGCTTTAACGATAAAGAATTACTGCATTCCATCAAGGTCAAACTTAGCTGGTGGCTGGAATTTACCGTTTGCATTAACTACTCCACTACGTTGTGCTCCCGCGAGAGAACCAGATTTAACTGCGGGTTCAATAGCTCGTTTAGTTTCGGCACTTACTTCCTCTACTTTCTTATATGCCGAGGATTCTTCAAGCAAGCTCAATGCTTTCTGATATTTCGCATAGAGATAACTCGCTATACGAGACATATAATCATTCTCGCGTTCCTCTGGCACTACACCCATGAATTCTTTAGCCCATTGCTGATGCTCATCATTGGGGTCTTTATGCCATGGGAATTCATTCTCTATAATCTCGTTAACTTTCTGAGCTTGTTGCTGCATTTCTCCTTGAAAACGCTGAGCGAATGTGTTTACTTGCGTATAGGCGTTAACTTTAGCGTTAGTTAGTTGTCCTATTGCTAGCATTATCTCAGTTTTTGCTTGTTCGCTAGGTTCTTGTTCAGGAAAGAAGACAGGATTACCAGCTTTATCATATCCTCTCAAGGGTTTGAATTTTTCGCCCGCTTGTATCTTAGCAAGCTGTTCCCTATTATAGGATTCTTCCCAATCTATCGTAGATGCTTTGTTCAATAACTGAGAACCATGAGGATGCAAGCGCCATGCTTCAGGATTCTGATAATATGAGAATGGCAAGCCACCTTTTTCTATCTTCTCTACTTCTGCACGAATCTTTGAGTGGTCTTCTTCAAGAGCTTTATGCTTAGTATAGACATCCTTGATGTAATTAAACGCGCCATTAGAAGTTTTTTTAAGCTCATCCCTTATTTCTTCGGGAAATACAGAATAATCCCTAGATTCTACTTCTTTCTTCTGAGGAGCTACTGGGGGCTTAACTGGTTGCTGCTCAAGATTCTTATTCGCATCTTTATCTGCTGGGGTTTTTTCCTTTTGTTGCTGGTCAACCGTCTTTTCAGATTGTCTCGTAGTATCTTTTTGCTCATTTTCCTTAGACTTAGTCTCGGTTTTAGTTATGCTGAAATCCGTTTTAGGCGCGGCCTCTTTGTTATCTTCGAAATCACCTATCTTTTCATCATCCGCAACATCAAATTGGGTGCCTTTAACAGAATCAGGAATTGGCTTATCTTGGACTTGAATTGGTGCTGCGGGTTTCGAGCGCAACGACTCAACTTGGACTGATGTGACGTGTGTTGGTGTGAATGCTGGAGTCTCTACAGCACTAGCTTCTCCACCCCCACCATTATTTTCGGGTTCAAACAATACTCTCATATTTTTTGGTTATAAATTCGATAACTTCTGTGATTCCTTTAGCCTGAGCGCACATCATTCTTATCTGAGAATCTGTGCTATTATTTAAAGTGCTTTCTGTTAATATTTTATCTATAAGTCTAATCCTCATTGAAATAACATTTCTAATAACAGCCTTTGTTTCTTGCATCATTAGATAGTTATTATGAACTGTTTTTAGTTGGAGGATTTGACTTTCGTCTGGTTGCTCTTTCCTAGGTGGTTGGAGGATGTATTGTTGGTCCATGTTTCTATAGCATTTCCAGGATGCGTTACTTGGTTATCTTCTTCGTGATATTCGAGTTGTCCAGTTTCGAGTTTATACATTAAAGTTCCAAAAGCTATAAATAAAAGGACTACTCCAGCTAAAAGGAGGTATTTTGTCAGGCCAATAACTCCATATTCAATTAAGAATTCATTTAGTTTTTTCATATTATAGGACGATACAAGGTGCAATCTTTACAAACATCAGGAAGCTCTGCTCCTTTTTTAAAGCGGTAATATACTTTCGCGAGATTAATTGGATGTAATAGATTCTTAAGGGTATTACCCGTGAGATTCCCCACGACTAAATCATCATCTTCTTTATCTTTGAAGCGACATCCACACAAACGGACATTACCACTATACTCTACAAAGAATTGTTTAAGAGATTGACAGGGAACACCCCTTTTCTTTTTCGCGGCCCTCATCTTCATCTCTCCTAGCATATCTTCCTCACGCACTGAGCCACCCCAATTATCATAAAAATTAGTGTATTCTACTTTAAGATAGCCAGCTTCAATATGTGGACGCAAACGCTCCATCAACATGGAATTTTTTATTTCTTTCCATGATGAAGAAGCTCTAAAGAAAATCAATATATTCTTTTTATGCCCATTAACCAAAGACCACTTACGCAAATATTCGATATACTTAGCCATCTCCAATATCCACGTAACCACGTTATCAAACTTATCTACACTATAAATTTTATAATACTCATCTCTAGTGCAACCCCCCAAAGATATTCGAATATTATCAAAACCATTAACTAAAGCGCGATAACTATGCCCATTTAATTTAATACCATTAGTAGTTATGCTCAATGTTTTAATCCCCATCTTCCTGGCATAACCAACCTTATCAAATATCTTATCATCTAGTAAAGGGTCTCCCAGTGGTGGAGTAAAATCTATCTCCTTTATTCCCATCTTTAAGCACTCATCTACAATATGCTCAAAAGTTTCTTGAGACATAAGTCCACTAGGACGCTTAAATTTATGTTGACCACAGAAATTACATTTCGCGTTGCAATAATTAATTGTAGCTACATGAGCGACATTATAATCATGATTCACAAGCTCGTCATAAAGGCCATTCCAAACACTTCTTCGCCTAAAAGGAGCTATTAATCCAAGCCCCCAATCATATACTTGTGTTAGATGCTGTTTAAGCAGTGGATTCATTATCGCGTTTTACTCTAAAAGATTTACGGCATTTCCCACATTTTAATTCTCCATCAGGTGCTCTATAAACTAGATAATAGAATGCAGCTCTATCGTGTTCGCAACATTCATAACACAAAAAATCTAGTTGCTTTTCTTTTTTACTGAAGAATTTCGTGATTAAACTAAGCATTTGCAGGCTGTTGTTGAGGCTGTTGTTGTGGTTGCTGAACTGGTTGTGCTCCAGCAAGTTGTTTCTGTTGTTGAGGCTGTAAGGGTGCATTACCAGGCGCAGGTTGAGATGCTGATTGCTGCGCGGCCCTAAGTAAGGCCCCTAATTGTTCATAATTACCTTGAGGAATTGCCTCAGGATGGTCTTTAGCAATAGCTTGGATTATACCCGCAAGCCCAGCAATAAGTTGTTTATCATTATTCGCACCTTGTCGGAGAGCCATTATATACTTATCGGCGTAAGTGGGAACCATAAGGCGCAGGATATCCTCCAATACTACTGGTCCAGCTGGTGTAGGACCTACTATAGGCCACATATTCTGTAAGTTTACAAGGGTTTCCTGTCGTTGAATAACCTCGGTTTCACCAGCAGCAAGTAATACTAGGTCATCCTGTAACACACTAGAATCGAAATTCTCAAGCTGGATAGTTCCTAGTTCAAGCTGGGATTTAAATATGAGCCAACCTATATTAAGTGTCTCTTTCCATGAAGTAGAGAACAAGACTATCTGTGTAGTGCTAAGTTCAGCCTCTTTCTTATCCGCTGTCTTTACTTCTTGTGCTGTTTTTCTAGAAGCATAATCACTTCTATTGCCAACGGCGAAATTAATTTGGTCAGCTTCGAGTTTAGATTGTGTGAGCAAAGCGTTAACAAAATTCATTCCTTGGGCATCAGGATAGGGGTGATTAAAGAAATCAACAGGTTGATTTAAACCGCGACCACTTTCCCATACCAAATCTAATTGAGCTATCTCTGCTGTTGAAGTAGGATTCTTCGGCGCCCACATAAATTGGGATGCTTTATGGAATCCATTAACTATATTACTCACAAGCGATGAGACAGCTTCTTGGATACTCTCATCAAGCTTAGCGCGGCCTTGAGTATCTATGAGACGCTTATTCTCGGATATAGAATAAGGGAATGGGACAATAGTATAGAAATCTTCAAAGATTTGTTCCCTTCCTACTTCTTGACCACTCGTGAGGTCTACGGTTATTTTCCATCTTCCTAAATGTAATGGTTGAGGGGCACGGACGAAATCCTGGCTTTTCTCGTAATTCATCCAACAGACGTAAACTTTGTTATCACTCTTGCGATAGAATACTTTCTGGATATTAATGAAATCTTTGGTGGGGTCATTCTTAGTAGCATTCTTAAACAACTCCTCTACTTGGTCTCTATTTACATTAGGGAATGCTAGCAACTCGATTTTAGTAACCTCGCAGTTACGAACTATCATCGGACTAGCTTGGAATTTACCACGTTGAACATTCTTAGGATACCAAACATTTTCGTAACCTAGCTGCTCGAACCTAAAATACCCTGGTTTAGTGTCATCATATTCAACTTCAATATAATCGACGCCATGAAGTTGATGACCATCTATAACAGGGAATACATCTTGTTCATATCCTTCGTATCTAGCTCCTGAAGTAAACGCTCGCTCTAGAGGTTCTAGAGAAACTATCATGGGGTCATTACGTTTCTTAAAGATAGCTACATTACGACTAGCGACTAGGTAGTTTATGTAGGAGGAGGACTCCTTAGAAATATTATCTGCTATAACGTGATATGGGATATAGATTTCATCAGGCTTAAATCTCCCGCGCTGGCGTTCAGCTTCTATATCAACTTCCATTGCCCTCAAATTCCTATTGGTTTGGCATCTAGTTACAACATCTTTAAATTGATTAGCAAGATTCTTGACTTTCTCTTGTAGAGACTTGAAATCAAATCCTTCTTCCTCTTGCTCTATGGGTGAAGGCGCAGGAGGAACTATGGATGCTTTAGGGTCCATTACTGGCTGCTCTGGGAAATTTTGGGGGAATGCCATATTAGTGTCCTTGATAATCCTTAATCATTTGTTTCATAATCTCGCTCTGACTAAACGAAGCTCTCTTAAGCGGGGGACCATCCTTAAAGCCCCCAAATCTATCTCGGGCCATTCGTTCTATCAATTGTTGTTGTGTAATTCGGCGCAAATCTTTTCCATGGCTCTCTGCTTCTCTAGCTTGTTTAATCTCCAAAGGCTCAAAATCAGTGAACGCGAGAACCCATGCATCGGCCCTATCGGGAGAATTCCATGCTTTTGCGTTGCTAAGAGTTTTACGGTCCTCGTCTGCAATAAGCTCCTTTTTAGGTTGGAGTTTAATCTTATCGCTGTCCATCCTAATATATTTACGAGAACCGAGTTGTTCCCTCCAGAGTGCATCTTTAACTTCCATTCTGATATATCCTCTAGAATAATAATTACAGACTTCATAATATATCTCTGTTCCCCTATTTTGGTAGAGATTCTTGTCGAATCCTAATGGTGCAGAATGGTTGACTATAGGAACTATAGCCCATCCTAGCTTAGTTAGTGTATCTGCGATAGGTTTACCTAATCCTCCAACATCTGTGAAAATAGGGTCCTTTTTAGTGAGGCCCCTTTGAGCGAATAGCTTGTCTAGATTAGACTCAAGGATAGTTGCGTCTCTAATACGAAAAGCATCTATAGAGAGACAGGTATTACCTCTCCTCACAACAAGAACGGTTTCATCTCCTCCCAAGCTCAAATCTAATCCCCCGCGCATATTCACTAGGCCATCGGCTTTAGGCATCCCTATTCCAAGCCATTTATCTATTACTTCAAGTGTGATTACAACTAGCTCTCCTATCGAAGTATATTCAGCGAGATGTTTAGAACGGAATAGCTCAGAATCCTTACCACCATAATCTATAGCATCTTCTTCTATTACCTTTTGGGATTTATGGGGGCAATCATAAGAAGTTATTTTCCTGGAATAGAAACGACCTTTTTCATAGCGGCCCGGATATTTAACGCTATCGTTATAATGGTCCCAGTTCTTACCAACCATTCTTCCAGGAGAAGTAACTTCTATCCATCTATTATAAGTGCATCTAGAGAATCCTTCGAAATATTCATCTGGGACACCTTTAGCTTCATTAATCGCTATCGTGAGGTCCCCCATAGGGTAATCTTGTGGGGGATGATATCCTTCAACATTCTCTGCTTCATCTGTTACGAATGTCAGTATTTCAGCTCCAGTGAATTGACAGATTATTTGGAATGGCTTTGTTCTATAGATGCAGGGTTTTTCATGGAATCCTTGCTCCTTGAGCTTCTGTCCTAAACGGACGCAGAGATTCTTAATATAGGGATTAGTCTGAGTGTTAAGTTGGTTAGCGCTCTTAGAAGTTCCTATAAATCTAGACCTTACTTTACACACTAATTGCCATACTGCAAAGGCCGCGAGAATATAAGCATCCTTTCCTGACCCATTAGCTGCTGTAAGAAGGAACTTAAGGCGTTCTTCTTGGGTGTAGTCAGGTCTAGCCAAGAACATAAGTGTCCATACTTGCCAGTCATGGAGCTTTAGTCTTCCAGAAGCTATGTTGTCATCTACGAAATAAAGGAGTTCTACTGGGTCCTCGAAAGAAAGGGGGGTATAATTATGTTGCGGGCTTAGTGCTTGGAGGACTTCTATCTCACTAGCTTCTTCTAATGGCGCCTTATCAGGAATGGTGGCTTTAACACACTCATCTTTTGGTTGAAGGGCCGGGGTTGTATTTGTATCACCAGAAGCACTAGGCTCAGCAACAATAGGAGGCTCAGTTATGGCTTTCTTTATATCCTCGATGTTGAAATTGCCGAAAGACATAAAGGGAGGCTTTATTGAATGGAATTACCCTCATCCTTAGTGGCGGGCTCCAACTCAAGGATGTTATCCATTTCGGCTCTAACTTTATCTTTAGCGGCTTTTGCATTTTGGATAATCATATTCAGGTTAAGAATATTCCCTCCTGACGCGACTTCTTTTAAGAGTTTACGGGGGTCATTCTCACCTAAGCCATCAGTTACTTTTTTGCCATAATTTATGAGGTTCCTTAAAGCTCTCTCGCGTATGAATTCGGATTCACCATATCTCGCGATTTCTTTATAGGCGCCTAAGAATTCATTCATCTCCTCTTTCGAGACTTCTCTAGTAGCGTCATGAGCTAGTTGTTCCGCGTCATTCTCGCTTAACCCACGTTCTAGTTCTTTATATTTAGGGGAGTATTGCAATAATACACCTTTAACGATAACGGGCTCCAATTCAAACTGCGCGGCAATATCGTCAAGTGAGAGATTCTCACGCTCAAATAGAGTCACTATAGATGTCGCGAGAGCGGGGCGCATAATCACTTCTTTATGACAACACGAATAGGCTTCTTAACTACGCGATAACCTTCACTCTCAACAAGAAGAAAACGATTTAGCCCTTCAGGAACTCTATCCATGGCCACTTTCTCTCTCGCTTCATTATTAATGGCCTTTTTATTCAATGTTATTTTCATAAATTCGAAGCAATGCTTTAACGATAAAGTATAGCATAAATCGTGCCATTATAATCCTCGCACTACACTCACTCATATTAAAGCCTCCTAATTATCTATAAGGCGTTTTAAATTCCCAAAATTTTGTGAGAGAGTCCGGGGCCCCATTAGTTCTGGTTATTCTGGGCCCCCTTGGTGCTACGAGTATTAGCTGCTCTTATTCCATTCGTGGCGTGATAAGTTAATATTAACTAAGGGCCGCGCCTTTAAGCTAATCTTATGGCGAGCGCCAGGACGATGGTATTAGAAGGATACCTACTAGTTTAGCGGAAGGTGGTATGTTAATATAATATATTATAATATTAATATATATAAGTATTTAATACCTAATGCTTTAAGGCTTAAAACTAGGTGAGATTAGTAAGGGGTATGGTAGTGGTTATTGAATAGTTTTTATTAATATATATAATATATTATATATAAATATATATTATATAACTAAAACTACTCCCTAACACACTATTAGCAAAACTAATAGCATTAAGGCTTACTTGACTAGAAGAGAGTTAAGTAATGTATATATATTTATATAATATTATATTATAAAAAATAAACCCTTCTCCTAAAGCATTAGGTATCCTCTCAAAACCTGCGTCCTGGAGGGGTGGGGTTAGTTTAAATAATAACTTATAAGCTTGTCTAATACAAAGGATAAGGGGTTTGTAATGGGTAACTTGGTTATCATCTAGTGGAACAATTTGTGCCACCTTTAAGTAGTTGAGTGTTAAGGGGTTATGGCGAGCTTTTGTAAGTGCTTGATATAAGTGACCAGTTGTTGAGCACTCTTGGGGTAATACGTATGCGTATCAAGTTGTAAGTGCTTCTGGCTTAAGGAGGTATCTTAGGGTATAGGTTGGCACGCTTTGAGCTATAGCTTAGGTGCGGTTCGCGCCGCACCACGGTTCTTTGACATAAAGTTTGTGCTAAGTGGAGCTATTGCAGCGCACGCACGCACAACTTATTGTGGAGTCTGTCTCCACTGCAAAAGTGAACTAACTTATGCTCTAGTGTTTCCCCTCTTGTGCATACGACTTGCACTCACACGAATGCGGTATGCGCGAGACAAGGAAACACAAGAGATATGAGTAACGCACTAGCACAATCTGCAACTGCACTCGCGCAGTCTGGAGTTGGTGAAGATAACTTCGATTTCGTATTGCACGCTAAGCGTGCGGCATGGACTGACGGGAAGGGACTCACCATGGAACGCGCGATGCTCCAACGCAGTAAGCTTATCACTTCGGTAGTGAATAACTACCGTAATCAGCACGCGGGTATCTATGGGCGCAAGGATTTGTTGCCTTCGGAGATATTCACTAAGGTGGAGCACGCCGTTGACAGTGTGATTGCAAGCGCCTTGGGTGGAATTACCGAGCACAACGTCATCTCGTCTCGCCGGGCATTCTACTACAACAAGGGCAACCACACTGTTACTGAGCGAGTGGTAATTATTGCCGAAAACATGCTCACACTCAAGAAGCAGTTACTTGGAATCACTATCTATGTGACTGCCGCTGAGAAGCGCCTGAAAGATTTGGAGGCTAAGCCAACACCAAATCATGACCAGGAAAAGAAGGTGCGCGAACGCATCAACAACCTGTGCATCTCTCGGGCCTTTATTGAGTCAGAACTCAAGAAGCTGGAAGCTGAGCAAGCGGCCGCCGCATAATGCAAGGGAACGCTAGGGCATAAGTTAGTTCATTGAAATAGCCTTAAGCATTAGGTTAGCCAATGCGTGCAGCCAATGTTCTAAGGAGTTAGAAGCTAGAATGGAAGAAAGCCTGAGTTTATCGCGTTCTTTAGTGCATCGGGCGTTAAGGAGGGAAGATAAGCAGAATGCTCAAGGGCAATCTTTAATCTAAGGACATGGTGAACATTCTAGCTAAGAGAAACTGAGATTGGAGTCCGCTTTTCAGTTATATATGAGTGATAGCTATTGGGGTGAAATCTAAGAGTAACTCCATGGAATGTCACTGCTGTGAAAGCGTATATATATCCCTAACGCATAGGGATAAGATAAGAATAAGCGTTGGCATGCTTTATGCTTGTTGAGTGGGGTGTTGGGTAGGTATTGAATACCTAACGACCCATGACTAACTTGCGCCTAATGACAGACGCGAACAGCAAAGCTTGTGCAATGGCGAAGATTATCGAGTCAGCTAGGGAAGTGTCCGCGAAGCGGCGGTAACAGTTAATATCACAATAACGATTGCTATTGCGGATGTTTACCTGTAATAAGCTGGCGGGGATTGAATTCTTGGATTAGTGTTTGGAAAGGGAATTCTCAGGACAAAATGCAAGAGTAGCTACAAAACTGAGATAACTTTGTGCAACTCACACAAAAGAAAACCTAACGGCTGGTTTTGCTCATAACATGTCAGCCGTGCTAATCCAAGAATTCAATCCCTAAAAAACCAAGAGAAACCCTTGTGACAGAAGGGGGATTCTCTCTTTGATGTCTTTAGCTTAGTTGGGGCTTATGTTGGTTGAACCCAATAAAATCATGATAGTTAGAGCCATCAAAGAAGGAATCACACTGATATGAACTTACCAGACTCCGTTAGTTTTGTTGGATTCTCCTTCCGTGATTATATTGAAGGAGAAAAGAGCATCCTTAAACCACAGCTTGAGAAGCTTGGTTACACAGATATTTCATTCTTTGATGAGGAAAAAGATTCATTTGGGCCTTTAATTAGGGGAGTCCGAATGAAAGATAAGGATGGAAAGTTTGTAACAGCCTATTATGGCTAAGAGAATATGAGCCGCACTCATCAATTAATGCATCAGGAATGCTTCCATATAACGAATTCCAATCTACTCCACAATGGAAGAAACTCATGCAACAACATTCAAAGGCTGGAGTTATGACATTCCTGCGTAAGATTCATGAGAAGCGCGCAAAGAGTGCAAGCGCGACGAAGAATACTATGAATTTCTGTCCTAATTGTGGATATAAATTACAGCACTAAAATAAAAATAGGCGAGACAATGAATGCATTAATGAGAACCCAATTCGCCGAGAACTTGGCATCGAGAGTCCTTGTCCAAGCGAATCGCATAAATCCTGAAGTATTCCATCGCGTCTCTCTATATGACCGCGTAGCATTAACTCAAATGTTCGAATCACTCCTGAACATTCGACTAGGCCGCGAAATTAATTTAGGTGAATGGGGCGATAAAATGAGCTTTAGCGCAGTGATTAAGAAAGGGGGGTATTTAAAGTGAGCGCCACCCTAGAAGCCAAATGTCGGAAGCTGGTGCGGGAGTGGCGCAGCGATAGATATTGGCTGAAATATGCCTTCAGATGCGCCGAGAAACTCGAAGCCATCCTCCCCAAGAAGCTAGAGGAGGGCAAGTGAAATATCTCTCATTAGCCCTTATCTTAATGCTAGGATGTTCCCGCGCCCCTGAAAAGAAAAGATTCATATTCGCAGCATCATCATTTCCCGAAGATGTCGTCTTGAGCACAGTCTATACTAATGGTGGCCACATTCTAGTGTTATTCAGGTGGCCACTTGATACCACCAATTTGTGGCATATGGAATGGACTACCAATTTCACTGAGTGGCATCCCGCTCAAAATGAAACCATCTTACCGGGTGGATTAAGATACACTGAGGCTAACACTTGGGGAACTAATAGATATTGGAGACTTAAAAAACAATGAAAACCTACGTTCTAACACTCCTAACACTAACAACAGTATTCTTGCTTGTGCAAGTCCAATCTTGTAATCACTCCAAGGAATTCAACAAGATTCACAAAGACATCACTAATATTAATGAAGTTCTCGCAAATCACAAATATTTCGTAGAGCAACTCATTATTATGGGCCTCTCGAATAAACTTATTAGTGTTCAGCAGCCCACAAATCAAGCTGTTGTGAAATGACCACAAGATTATATCTCCTTATCAAGCTAGATGGAGATGAATGCCCTCCTGAAATGCTCACTAAGTGGTCCCGCGAATCTTTATTTGGGCATTTAGTGAGGAACTATAGAGTAATGTTTAGGGATTTAGAAGAGCATTTCGGCCCTACAAAGACGCTCAAGCAATTTCTAGGACGTAAGCACAAGACTTACACTATCACGAGCCATTGTGGCTACATAATCGCCAGCAAAGAAGGAGAGATATGGTTCTTTCAAAAGGAGTAATCCTTTAGCGTTAACTACGAGAACTATCCACTCAAAGTGGCATAGTTCTTGCTATACAATACCTAATTCAATTTGACCTTGCAAGGTAATAACACTAAGCGGGTCATTTGTCCCCAACAAACAAAACCAAGTAAGCAGAAACACAATAGTATGACTACTGAAGCACAAGCACCTAGCAATCCCCAAAGCGCAACAGAAGAAATTGAAGTTACACGCAATGGAGTATCACTGACGTTTGCACCCACTGAATTCTCTCGCGGAGAGAAGAAGAAACTGGGTATCAAGTATCCCTATACTGGTGACATTAGTGCAGAAACACTGGATGCATTCAGGAAGTGGCTTGGTGATGAGAACTTCTTTGGAATGATTAATGAGGGTTGGCGTCTTTGGGACCAGAGTATTTATAACTCTGTTCTCAAGAATAATGCTGACACCTTTAAGGGTGATACCTTTAAGGAATACGCTCAAGAACTGAGTGTTACTTCTGAGACTCTGAAGGACCTCAACGACAAGATTGGAGTCCTTACTGGTTCACTCACCGAGCTTACTACTAAGGCATTCGCTGCACAGCAAGCTGGAGATGCGAATGCTCAGTTGGCGTTGATGAGCGAATTCATGAAGATTAGTGATGAGATGAAACTCGTTAACACTAAGATTCAATCCAAGAAGCGCGTTCGCAAAGTGAAAGCGGATGAAGAAGATGATGATACTGCGGCTCAGCCTGCTACGGCTAATGCCTAACATACAGTTGTTCTATTAGAGCACAACGGCTTCATGAAAATCTGTTGAGCTTGAAATAGATTAGACGCCTTTAATTAAGTCCTTGACGGCGGGGGCGTTAAACGGTGTGACAATATCTCTGGGTTTGGCAAAGAAATAAAGCACACCACTTCTTCTTAACTCAATACTCAATACTCAATACTCGATTATGAAAGAACTTTGTAGAGTTAATGATATTAAGCATCTTCCTGGAAAGACCATTAGAACTAAAACGGATGGAGAAGGACATATTGGTTCTGTAATCCTAGCTATAGGACATATCATTAACGAAGATTGGTTCTGTCCTAAAGAGGATTACAAAGATATTCTTTAATATGCTTGACCACGATTTTGAAGCATTTAAAAGAGATTTAATAAAAAGGAAATTAATGCCCACAGAAGAAACTAAAGGCCCAACCATAACTTTACCCCTTTCTCAAGCCTTAGATTGTTTATGGGGATACAAGGATAGGACTACACTAAGCACTAAGTCCAATCGAGAGATATTAGAACAGCTGCGGCCCTTATCCACTGGTTCTCCTCTATTCCACTATCAAGAACTAGACAAGGGTGATATCGTTGTAATATGGCGCAGAGCTGAGTGGGAATTGGAATACCAGAAATACTTGGCAGATAAGGCTAAGAGCGAACGTAGAGTAGAGGAATGGGAAACAAAGAAATCCACCAAGTTGTATATCAAAGAACTAATTCTAGGGCGCTTAGGAGAAATAGCTGGAGCAGCTATCGCGGAAACATTAAGTGAAGATATAGTAAGAAACAAGAATGAAGCCGCAGCCATTATGTTTGGAGCGGATAAGAGCAGGCTTAAGTGGGACTAAAAATATGAAATAAGTAATCATCAACAAACCAATCACAAAAGTTGTTTCTGTTCATAGTTGTGCAATAGATAAATATTATGGAGTTTTTGGTTCTAGGTTCAAATCCTAGTGGGTCCACTTTCTCATAGTATGAAAGAATTAACACCCTACCAACACAAAATCCTAGAGAGAGCGGAGAAGGCCGCGAAATCTCGTGAAGGCAAGTGGCCTGTAACTAGAACACTACTCGAAGCCATCGAGTCGAGAGATATCTTGTTAGAGGAATTTAGGGAATTCTTTGGTCCCCATAGAGGGGATACTCACAAAATAAATACAGTGTTGGATACGCCATGAACGAATTAAAACTACCCGCATACATAAGATTAGAAGGTTCATCACCATATTGGTGCGCCACACACAAACGAATTGCTACCCACGTTCTTATAAGAGATGGTATGGATGCAACTCCTTGTTGTGAACCTGGATTAGGAGGTATAATGATACCATGTGATTATTATTTTTGTGCAATCGAAGATATGATAACTAAACTAGTAGAATTGAGAAGTTAATAATATGAAAGAACTAAACTTAACAATAACTCAAGAAGATATTGACTCAGGTGTGCAATGTAAAGTTACTCAATGTGCAATAGCAAGAGCATTTGCACGTTTATTTGATGGTATTAAAGTTTGGGCTTGTTCTACTGAATTGTGTATAATAGCTGAAAATTATGAAATTATTGAAATCCCTCATACTCCAGCTATTAAAGGATTGATTCAAACATTCGACGTTTGTCGCTCAGCTATCTCCCCCCAAACTCTCGTATTTGAAATCCCTGACGATATCTATGAAAAATACTTCAACGTCGTTATCAACAAGTCCAGCAATCAAGAAGCGCCTAAAGGAGTTTCAGAAAGCTTGCAATCGCATCAGGGCGCTAATCAGCTTTAAGAAGATAACGACGTGGGGAGCAGCATTTAGTGAGCTAGGATTAACAGGGACAGCATGGTTTAAGGAGAATGATAAGGAGCCGGAGTTCGAGGCTGTAATAACAGCAACCGAATTCAATAGGCTTCTTAGTATTCTTGAACCTCGTCTTGTAGAGTCCTGGATTCTAGAATTGGAGGGACGTGATACACTCCAGATGATGCAGAGCATTAGTAGGGGAATTGCTTATACTCGCACTGCACTAGAACTAGAACCCCAATGGCTCGAAAAGGACTTTCTACTAGAAACTCCCATTCCTCCGCCCAAAGAAGATAAAGGACTTCTTAGGCGACAACAACTAGAGCAACTTATCCCGCGCCGTCATCCTGCGCAGAAAGGTGAGTGCTTATATTTCCAGAGAGATGCAGCCCTAGAAGTATTCGAAGCTTATACTAAGCGTGGATTCATGTCTGCTCTATTGAGAGCGAATACAGGAGATGGTAAAACATATTTCGCCGCGCAATTAATTAGATGGATACTGGATAGTGGATTCTTCAATAATAAGACAGTAACTCCTTGGAAAGTATTATATGTTACTGGAGCCAGTATTACAGAACAAAGTCGTGAAGTCCTAGAAAAAGAATTCGACTTAGATTGTGTGAATGAAGTCCTAGTAACAAATTATGAAGGATTACGTTCTGGATTTGGTATAGAAAGATTCATCGAGAAGGAATTAATCATAACTGAGGGCGAAGAAGTAGAGAAGTGGAGATGGAAAAAATTAATGCATCCCATTTGGGTATGGTGGGATGAATGTCATAAGCTTAAGAATCAAGGCTCTACGCAATCTTTAATAGCTCAAGCTTGCAATGACATCAATTACATCCATCCACTAACAGATAAGCCCGCGCTCATATATCAAACATTTATGAGTGCCTCGCCATTTAGCCGCGCTTGCCATGCTAAAGCATTCTGTGTCTCTACTAGACATATTGTGGATATGGGATATGGCAAGAAGCGCGTGACGAATGAGAATTGGAATGAGTGCATCCGTAGAATCATCTCACCTGGTGACCCCCTTATATATTCTCGTGCGAATATCCGTAAACTACTCAAGGAGTTCAAACCCTATATCTTCACCTTTAAAAATGTTCGCCGCAAGCATCGCGCAATATTGAGAACGGAGATAATAGCGTTTCAATCTGAACAGGAGCGCGTGAAGTATAAGAAGCTGTGGGATGAATTCGTGGAGTTTAAACAAAAGATTGAAGGTAGGGATTATGCGAATTGTCGCTTCTTAATCCTCGTGCAATTAGGGGTATTTAAAGCTGGCGCCGAATTAATTAGGGCTCCCGTTCTCGCGAAACGAGCATATGAGAAATTATCACGTGGGTTAGCACCGGTTATCGCGTGTGGATATAAAGCTACTATCGCCAGGATAGTATTAATCCTAACTCAGGATTACAATATTCCGCGCTCACAAATAAGCGTGATATGGGGTGGTAGTGCGACACTAGGTAAAGGGAATGAAAACAAATACACAAAGGAACAGATACACGCAATCCTCAAGAAAGCTCTTGCTGACCCGCTTAACGTCAATATCAAAGAAATTAAATCAATCCATTCTCAACTTAAAGCAGAGCAGGATGGTCTTGGGGATATCCCTAAAGAACTACGTCTTGGAATACAAAGCCGTGAAGCAAGAAATGAAGAACGTGAGAAATTCCAGGACGGAAGAAGCCTAGTATGTTTGTTTACTTTTGGGGCTGGGAAAGAGGGCTTGTCGTTGCATCACAACAAGGAGAATCTTCGTCCACGTTCTCAGGATAACGCTCCCACTTGGAATGAGATGGAGATGCTACAGGCTGAAGGAAGGACTGCGCGCATCACGAGCCTTAGTGATACAGAGATTACCACCCTATTATACGAGAACACCGTGGAAATTCCTGTGCTAAGACGTGTGCTCGCTAAGCGTAATTGTCTAGATGTAGTAATGGGTCATGGCCAGAAGGACGGATTAGACGAGACATATAAAAAGGAACTCGATGAAGTAATGAAGCTCGCTGGATTAGCTGAGACAGAGGAAGAAGATGAAGAACTAGAAGAGAAAGCTTTCGAGGAGATGGAAGATGAAATTAGTGAGGATTAATTTATGACTGAAATTGAAAAACTCAAACATTGTGCTAATTGTCATGATAACTTCTACAACCAGAAAGGAAATTCTAGTGAGGGAAGATGTTGGAGTTTAGATAGTATGAAACTTATCATGCGTAAAGAAGTTAGTGTGGACCAACGTCCTCCTTGGAATCAAAAAGCTAGAATAATTCCTGATTGTTATCATCGTCCTCGTTATGTTTATGTTAAGCCTGACCAAACATATTAATAATGAAAAGAATAATCAATATAGAAGGATACATCATAACAATTGAAAGAAAAGAAAAGCATCCAAAACTTTCTACGCATGAAATGCTAGAACACATATCCTCGCTAGTAACAAAGGAATTCGGTATAACCACAAAAGCACTTAGGAGTTCGCGCCGCCATGCAAACTTAGTAAAAGCTCGCAGGGTATTTATCTCAGAATGCTTACAGGCTGGTCTATTCAAACAAGTTATAGCAGATTATCTCAACTGTTCTATCTCAACAATCTATAATTCACAATATTAAATGTTACATTCAAATATATTTTGGTTTATCATTCTTATCATAATTATTCTTATAGTATTAACAGCATTTATAGACCACAATATTAAATGACAACTCCTCCCATGAACATAGCCGACGTTCGTAATAGCATCCAAATGATGTGGTCTCAAGGACTAAAAGATGCTGCTAAACAACTAGAACAAAATGCTGCTAAAGCAGGGTATAACGTCGGGTCATGTTATACAGAAGAACAGCTTGAATCCTTCATTACTCAAGACAGTGATATGTTACGTCTTAAGGATGACGTCCGTATCTTACAGGGTATTAATAACCCCGTATTGATTACAGGAGAAACAGGGACAGGAAAGGAGATTATAGCAAGGGCGCTTCATGGCTCTAGGTTAGGGCGTTTCGTAGCTATTAATTGTCCAGCACTTAGCGTGGACTTAATGGAATCAGAATTATTCGGCCATGTAAAAGGCGCTTTTACTGGAGCTATCGAGGATAAGATAGGTAAGTTCCAATATGCAGCAATGGGAACATTGTTCATAGATGAGATTGGAGATATGCCTCTTAGTATGCAGGCCGCCATTCTTAGAGTATTACAAGAGCAAAAGATTACTCGTGTGGGTGATAACAAAGAGATTGAAGTTAACCCGCGAATAGTTTGTGCTACTCATTATGACCTAGTTGAATTAATTAAAGAAGGGCGCTTTCGTCTAGATTTATATTGGAGACTTTGCACCTTCATGCTGAGAACTAAACCACTAAGAGAAAGGCTAGCAGATATTGATGTAATGATAAAGAAGTGGGACAAATCAAAAAAGTTCATCGTTCCAGATAGAGTTGGTCCAGATGAATATATGAAAGGAAATGTAAGAGAACTCCAATCTCTTATCAAGAGATGGAATGTATTGGGAAGGTAATTAAGTTATGACCGAAGAACAAGTAGAAGTTAGATTGTGGATGCTTGATTTTGGACAAGAGTGTCCTCTTAAACCAAAGGTGCCGAACAAGAATGTCCAGCTATTACGCCTCTCCTTACATATGGAGGAATGTGTTAAAGAGTTAGGCCGCGCATTTGAAAAGGAGTCTTTAACAGAGATAGCTGACTCTATTGCTGATTCCTTATTTGTTGTGCTAGGAACAGCAGTAGCTTGTGGAATAGATATGGAATCTATTTTCTTTGCTATCTGCAATAGTAATAATTCAAAATTCTGGACTAAGGAAGAGGTCGCGGCTTATCCCACAGATGGAGAGCCATTAGTATTTAAGCCAGCCCATGATGCAGAAGTATGGGTAGCCTATAATCGAGAAGGTAAAGTAATCAAATCTCCTTCATGGCATCCACCAGATATTAAAGGAATGATTGAGCACCAATTACACCAATAGGATTAGGTATCAAATACCCCCTCATTTAAAGTTGGCACGGAACTTGCTTGAGTGGGAGTAGTGTTGTATGAATATCCCCGATAACTTAGACATTAACGAATTAGTGCTAAAGTCTCCTAAAATAAGAGAGGCTCTTGGCGTATTATACGCAGAGATAGGTAAGATTACCAAAGAGAAAGCTACTCAAGAAAGATTGCTTAAGGAGATGATTAACATCTCGCCCGATAGACCTAAAGGTTGGGCTACAAATAGTAACGCATGTTATTATAAAGAGAAATTTGGCAAAGTATTAGCGGGTATTCTAGCTGAATTTGTTAAAGCTCATCCTAGAGATATCTTTATAGCTTCTAAAACTGTCAAGATATCAGCGACTAGTATTAAGTTCTTTCTTAATCAAGCATGGGCTTGGCTTATAGAGAATGATAAAGAAAAGGGTCCAATCTATAAAATCCTACGCACTAACACGAGTATAGTTCCAGTAGTAGGAGGGGCTAAGTTAGTTTGGAATGTAGAAATATCGCCAGCAATGCTAGAGATAATTCAAATTAAGGAGCATGGAGTCGAGTGGAAGAACGCGATTATGGATTTTATGGAGCATAGCGAGGATAAAGAAAAACTAGAGCTTCGAGGATTGAGTCTGGATGTCCAGCAGTTAGAATGGATTAAGAAGTTCGTCTCGAATTATAGGGATGTGTTTATCCTAGCGATATCTAGCGCGGAGTTAATATTGATGCGTAATAAAGATATGGCGAAATACGCCGTTTAAAGATGAGCATCGAAGAACTATTAGGGATGTCTGCTTCTCAATTAGAGAGCATGAGTGATGCTCAGCTAAAAGCTTATTTCGCGCCTTACTTAATGTTCATTCAACCTGAAAAGAAAGATAGAGAAGATGGACAAAAAAAGTTCAATCTCGATAGCCCTTCTAAAAGAGTGCCAAGCAACAATGCATTCAGGAATGCTGATAAAGCTATGGAGACTGCACGTCGCCTTGCTAAACAATTAGGGGTTGAAATCTAGCTTGCTTATGAAATATAACATCGACGCTTCATCACTTCAATATACTCATTGCTTCCGCAGATTCTATAACAAGATTATTCTAGGTTACTCCGCAGAAGGTCGTCCTCTTAATGACATTGAATATGGTAGCGCATTCCACATTTTTAGAGATACACTCGCGAAGACAAAAGACCCCTTTAAGGCTTGCACCGCAGGGTCAGGATATTTCGCGGCCCGCAGAGCACAAAGAATGATATTCAAAGATAATAAGTTGTGGCTTAATGAAGAACATCTTACTGGATTGATGCTCAGATATGTCCAGGAATTTCCAGACTTCACTAAGTCATGGGGCAAGCACAAATATATAGAATCCCCCGATGGTAATGGTGAGCATCTTACTGAACAGACGTTCAATATCCCCTTCATGAAGTTCAACGACAATGAATTCTTCTTGCAGGGAACAATAGATGGCTTGTTAGATGGAAGACCTTGCGTTCTTTTGGAGGATGACAAAACTACTTCGCAATGGAACACAAAGGCTTTCTTGGATGCTTTTGCACTTAAACCTCAGTTGTTGTTCTATAGACTGGCATTAGAATTAATGAGCAAGCAACAAGGAGGGGAATGGTTTCAGTCTTTGTTTAGCTCTAGGGTGGGTGCAATAGTGAATGGTATATTTCTTAAAGCTGACGTGAGTAAATGCGAATTCCTGCAATCAAGAGTATTCTTTTATGAGCAATGGGAAGTAGATGAACTGAGAGAGATGCTAGAAGCTTTGTGCGCTAGGGTATTTAATACGCTTCTAGCAGACGTGGTACCACAAAGAGAGGGAGTATTCAATAATACTTGTGAGGATAAATTCTACTCGCCGTGTGAATTTAGCGGAGCATGTAGCGCACCACTAGATGCTTACGAGAAGATACTACGTGCTCACTTTCCAAGGCGTGAATATGAACCCCTGAATTTTAGGAAGCTTTGATATGATACTCGGATTAATAGGTAAGAAGCACTGCGGTAAAGACTCCTTTTATTGTGCTTGCTTGGAGTTATATGTAGAGCGGCGCATAATAAGCGTGCCATATAGACTCGCGTTTGCTGATGCCGTAAAGAAGGAGTTATGCAAGAACCTCAATATCTCTACAGAAGAACTAAACACACACAAAGAGAAGTATCGCTTGCAGATGCAGGAGCTAGGCGCCACGCAAAGAGCTAAAGACCCTGATTATTGGATTAAACAAATCCGTGCCCCTAAAGGATGGGCTAAAGATGGATTCATAATATTCACTGATTGCCGCTTTCTTAATGAGGCTGAATTTATACGCAAATTAGGGGGTAAATTAATTAGGATTCGTAGAGACGTTAGTGACAAGACGGAAGATAAACACATCTCAGAGACAGAGCTAGAGAAAATCGTATATCATAATATCATTCATAACAACACAACATTACTAAGATACAAAATGGAAGTTCTCGATATATTGAGACAATATGACATCCCTTAATCTCGCAGATACAACAACTCCAATGAATCAGCTTCCTAGACAGCCTATTCGTTTAGGTCTTCAGGGAGCACCAGGAACAGGTAAGACTTGGGCTGCTCTTACATTTCCCAATCCTCTTGTATGGAATCTAGATAACAAATTACAAGGATATCTTGAAGCTCATCCTGAGGCTATTATTCCTGTTGTAACTCCATCAAGAGAATTAATTGCGGGCCAGCTTCGAATATCTAATCGCTTAGCTGAGCGCAAACAAGATGACCCAGCATTTCCAGTTAACATCAGGGATGGATTTAAAAGATGGATTGATGTTCTAGGTCCTGAACTTAAACCTGAACACACTCTTGTTATTGATTCATGGTCCTCGCTAATGAATTGGTTTGAGATACAGACTACATTGCCATGGGAAGTCGCGGTTAATAGAATGGGTGAAGAAGATGGCTTTAAGTATTGGGGAAGGCTTAAGAAATACTGCGTGGATATTACAGAGAAGCTTAAGATACTTCCGTGTAACGTGGTAGTTTTGTGTCACGAACAACCTGAAAGAGATGAGAATGATAGGATTACAGGAAAATTAAAGCCCTTAATGCAAGGTTCTTTTAAGGACCAATTCGCTGGACAACTTACTGATTTCTATAGACAGAAGGTTATTTCTAAGAGTGACAAGGATTATGATAAGTCTTGTGTTGCTCTTGGATTTACGCCCAAAGAAGACCCCTTCTTTGTGTGGCAAGCCAAAAGCGACTCTGTTTTCAATGCTTGCTGTAGCATACCAGGATTGCCTGCGTTAGTTCCTGCTTGTTATAGCTCCCTAGTCCGAAAGTCCTAGCTCTATGAGTGTTGCTGCGTGTAACCTCAATACGACCTAGAACGCGAGTAAGACTACATCTTGCTCTATGATGTAAAAGAGAGACTAGTTTATGCCTTCCCTTCTAGTATAAAAAGGGGGGCAAC
>Ga0247664_1000010_pt1 | contig 52259 bp, 80 predicted proteins | sample CNK05_metaG_FD_182715 | JGI IMG/M metagenome (GOLD analysis project Ga0247664, IMG submission 182715) | Soil microbial communities from Purdue University Martell Research Forest, Indiana, United States - CNK05 | ecosystem: Environmental > Terrestrial > Soil > Temperate forest > Bulk soil...
GTAAAGGTGCCTAGGGCTACTGTGATCTTACGGGCTGCCAGTAAGCCCACAGCGTTGCCTGTGAGCGTGAAGGTACCTGTAGCTACGGCTAGGGTATAAGCGGCTGCTGCACCCGCTGTGAACCAGTACTTTCTAGGCTGGCTGTCTAGTAGCGAGAACGGCTCTACATGCAACTGCATCATTTCGCCGGAAGATAGTATCCGGTTGAACGTCATTACATAGGCCACGTCACCAGTGGCAAACGTGTTTACGTCACCAATGTCCCCGCCCACGGTCCACGGAATAGCAGCGTCGGAAGCATAGCTACCCGTGGAGCCGCCTGTTCCGTCTTGCAGTCCGTCAAGGTAGCCTACGTGAGAGCCAGACGTAGTCGTAATGCCCAGCGTTCGCCACTTACTATCGCCTACAGCCGTTGAGCAGTTGATAGACGTTCCGCCAAACATAGGAACGCCATAGGCCGCATAGCTCAAGGCTGCTGTGGCTGGGTCAGTGCCTGTCAGGCACACAATGTGATTGGAGAAGACAGAGTTATACTGGCGACCTGAAATCGCACCGTAGGCGTTGTACGGTCCTGCCGACTGGGTTCCCCTCCATCTGGCCCGCATGACAATGCTAGAAGCAGCCAGTCCGTCCAACCCTCCACCGTTGGGAAGGCTTATGTAGGTTGATGCACCAGACGTGAATTGAACATAGCTGCCGGGCTGGCCTACAGCCCAGCTAGGCCCATTCGTCAAGGTACCTGAGTTACGACCACGACTCAGGTCGTAGGTGGTTAGCCCACCAGTTTCGTTGAATATCCAGAATCCAGTACAAGACGTAGCCAGCCCCCCACTACGTAACCGAACGGAACCAAAGTTAGCCGGCTTACGCCTAGTATCCCTAGCAGAGCTTAGACCTAGGAGCATGGTACCCCGCTCCTAACTAAGTAGCCGTGGCATAGATACCAGTTTGAGAAACAACGTGGTTGCCACCCGTAGAGTTAAGGTTCACACCCGTATTATGGACAACCCAGAAGCCCCACTTAAGCGGCTGGACGCCGCCAAATAATGAAGCCACAGAAACAGGGGCAAAGTAGTAGCCCTGATTGTTGGTTGCGGTTGTGACCATTACCGATACCAGCCTATGGGATGCAGCCAGTATGTCCCGGGTGGTAGCACTCACATTAGCATCGCTGCCAGTGATAGCGTCTGGGTAGAGTGGCGTATCATTCAACACACCCCAAATCCAGGGTTCAATAGTAGCCGCAGACGGACTGGTGCCAGTAGTAATCTTTCCACCAGCCATGTAGTCCATATACAGGTTGGTGGTATTGTCCACGACGGCTGAAGACCGTCCAGCCAGCAAGGTGCTACTAGTGGCTAGGCTGGCCAGCGTAAACGTAGGGGCAGCACTAGCTGCATACACGAGCTTGATATTGGCGTTGTGCTTAGCTGTAAGCCACCACGGTCCTCTACCGTGCTTTTCCATCAGCCTGTCGTCAAACCCAGCGGGTAGTTCCCTACCCACGGATATGACTTCTACCCCAGTCTGGTCGCAGAATCTGTGCTTCCAGTTCCAGTCGGCAATCTCTTGCAAGTAGGACCGGGGATTGGTGCTGATGTTGTGCTGATGGTTGCACTGCCGGCATAGGGCCAGCAACCGGATGTCGACCAAGTGCTGGTCGTCAGCCGGGTGCATACTAAGCACGCTCAGCTCGGTGTCTATTTGCTGAATCTGCTTGATAAGGCTTTGCCGCTTGTCAGCCTGCCACTCGTTGGTCAGCAATGACCGCAGTTGCCTACGGTCATCTTGCAAGTCAGTCACAATCTGCAAAGGCATAGCCATCTAGCTGTTCCAAGCGTTGAGAACGTCTTGATAGTTGAGCGAGCCTTCCCAAGCCATCGTAGCCGGGGAAGCCGTAGTGCCAGTACCTGCCGCAAATAGCTTCTCAGCTCGGGTAGCTCTACGTCGGGCTAGGGTAAGTAGGTGAGTGCGTTGGGCTGGAGCACTGTTGGTATTGCCGCTGAAGATGTCAGCAATACCTTGCCGGACGTTGGCCTTGCTGGCGTCAATGGCCCCACCTACGCTGAACATGCGTGTCCAGCCATCCCGTTCGCCTTGGCTTCGGGCAATGTAGGCACTCCAGCTCCAGGTTGTGGCGTCTTCCGTAGTGGTGGAATACACTTCGCTCTCAGGCACCCGGCTACGCCACACCCAAAAGTCCGGCGAAGCGTTCGCGTTGTAAGCCACGGCAATAGCAAAGGCATTGTCAGGCGTGTGAGCAAGCTGCCCCAAGGTACCGTCAGCAGCAATGTCGTTCTTAAGGGCTGTGAGTTGGGCTGGTGTCAATGGTTCTGCTCCGGCTAAGTACGGAAGAAGGGTGGCGGCTGTCAGCACCGCCAAGAAAATACGCCTGTTCATGCCGTGCTCCTAGATAGGGGTTAGGCGATCGTCAGTACGCCATTGGTGCCATCAAAGTCGATGGTAAGGGTTTCACCATCGTTAAGCGTGATGCTGCTGCCGTAGTCCCACCAGCCAATGAGTGGATCAGCCGGGCTAGTGGGCGTGTCGTCAAACAGCACTACGTACCGTAGAGGCCCAGTGCTGCCACCGCTGCTTGTAAGCACCAAGTCGGCACACACCAGCTTGTAGGTGCCCGACGTTTGGGCAGAGCTGCTCGTGGTTACGTTGCGGCTGGAAAGATTGGTGTAGGTGATTTCGGTTAGGTCACCGACAATCCGGTTCGTGTTAACCGGCACGGTGTTGGTCAGTGAAATCTTGAGCTGGTCACTGCCAAGGTTGTACACCTTCTCGGCAAGGTCTTCTACGAAAGGCTGAAACTTGTTGAAAGATACCACTGTGAGCTCCTTGACTGGATGGACCTAATACCCTTATCAGGCGTTCCTTCCGGTCAAGGTTATGTAGCTTAAGGCTGTGGGGGCTGCGGTGTCAGCCGCTTCACATCCTTTCGGATTTTGGTTACTGTCTCTTCAACGTTTTCCACGTTCTTAGCTAGTTTGTTTTGACCTATGGCCAAAGCAAACAGCCACAGCATGGCTGCCAATGTAACAGTGCCGCCCACCATAAACAATATGGTGAACATAAGCATTAGCACACTCCAAGCCCACTTAGGCACTTTCACGTGATCCAGGTACGTCTCCCTGTGCTGGGGGGTCGGAGTCTGGTCCGTTTGACTCGGTTGGTTCATCTTGCAGTTTCCATTTGCGGTGGTTGGTGCTACTTCCTTCCTCCAAATGCTCTTGAGCTCTTTCCAAGAAAGACAGTGCGTCAGAAGTAATACCTAACCGAGTTTTGTTCTTGCGAACATAGGTAGTAACTGCCCGCATACCTTCCTTCAGCCCACTGTGAATGGAGTGAACTTGGTGGTGAGTACAATCAACAGACGCAATCAGGTGTTCCACCGCTTCAGCTACACGCTTTTGTGTATTGATGCTGCTTTCAAACCATATAGGCAGCCACTTCTTAAGGATACTCAAGAAGGTTACGGCTACCCATAAGAAGATCAAAAGCACTAACGCCAAAAATACAAAAGAAAGCCCCCACGTAGCTGCCTTGTTGATCCACCAGTCGGCTACATCCAGTGCCTGTTTTCCACCATCACCCATCGCCAAACTCCTACTGAGTGAGAAGCGATCCCTGCCCTCACTCAGTAGGAGGGCAACCCATTCACCCTAACGCCCGTAAGGCGGCAACACCCAGCGAGCAACCTTGCCGACCCCGCCCACTACCCTGTGGGCACCACGTCGCAAGCGACCGTGACCACAAGCACTAGCCGACTGAGCCATCAAGGCAACCAGCGTCACCGCCACTACGAGCACAATCAACTTCTTCATCATGTTCTCCTATCGGTTACGTGGCAACAAACGAAAACGACCACTTCCAATTCCTAGCCGGCTACCAAAGCCACAGCTACCACTAGAGCAGCCACCTTGGTAGTAAGCAGCATACGCAGGACGACCCACAGCCACAGCCTGAGGCTTTACAGCCGGAACAGGATTGACCCGGTCTGAGTTAACTTGGGCAGCTATCTGTAGGTTCTGCTTGGTTAGCTGCTGTTGTAGGTCAGCAGCTAGTTGAACTTGCTGGTCAAACTGGTCCTTAATAGCAGCCAGTTGCTCCTTGAGCTGAGTCACCAACCTACGTAGTTCAACCACTTCAGCAGCAGCCGCCTGACTTTCTGGGGGAAGTGTGGGCGGAGAACTGGCGTACACTTCGGGCTTGCTGCTTGGTATGGGCGGCAAGGGCTGCACTGGTAGCGGCTCCACAGGCACCATAGCCGCTGTAGGCTTAGACTGGCTAGGCAGCTTGGTGTCCATAGCCCTACGGGCTGGCTCAATACTGGCCAAGGCCAGCAAAGCAAAGGCCCAGCCCAGCATGGGATTGCGTTCAGGCTCCTTAGCCTTAACAGCAGCCACTGCCGCTCTACGCTGCACTGGCCAGCGTTTGCCGATAGGCAAAGCCGCTACTAGGCGTTCCCTTCCCTTCACGAAATACTGCGTAACCGGGTTGGCCATATTCATTTTTATCTCCCCAATTTCCCCAATTGTTACGGATGCGGAATCCCCAACTACCAGCTTCAACTTCCACTAGGTCACACAGCATAATGACATGCGACCACCAGTTATAGGCAATGGCACAGCAGTAGCCCATCAAGCAAGCCGTAGCAAACTCGTCAAAGCTATTGCACTCGTACAACTCCAAAGCCAAGTGATGCTTTCGGCTTTCAACTACATCTTGGGAAGTGTTCAAGCTGTAGCTGGTGTCGTTGTTGCCCCACACACCAAAGTCAGCAAAGCCGTACTTGACACTGTACTCGGCAGCATCCCACTCGTCCCCACCACTATGACCGCCGCTAATTGGCACAGCCACGCTACAGGCCGACATGTACACCAAGGGCAAGCCCTGCATGACCCTAGCCGTGGTAAAGGCATGGGCTGGCCCATTGGCCCAGCACGTAGGCAAGCCGTCTTGGTCGTGGGGTGCAAAATTCTGGAACTGGCTGACCAACCGTCTTCGGTCCGTCTGTTCGGTTAGGGCAGCCTTCCAGTCACTGCGGCTGATCGTGGGATTGGTACCCCTTGGACCTGACGTATCAAATGGGCTGCTGTACGTAGCCTTGTAGTCAACCGTCTGTCCCGGGCTGTTCACACGGGATAGGTACCGCTTCTGCCCGCCTGAAATATGAACACCTACCACGTTGCCGTCGGGTAGTTGTTCATAGGTCTGGCTTAGCAGGGACGTATAGTTGCTATCGTCGTAAACCGTTTCTCCTGGACGCAGCATTATTTAGTCCCTCCTAGTGTAGTAAGAGCAGTGATGACGTCCGCTTCCTTGCTAGTAGCGTCAAGCTGCTTGCTGAAGCCCTTGCCTTTGCTGTTAGAGGCCAGAATAGCCGGAGGCTTTAGCCCTAGCTTGATATAAGCCGCCACAGCGTCCTGTGCCCACTGCTTGTTCAAGGGAACGCTGGTCTGGTTGCTTACGTCTAGCTTTTGCAAGTCCCAATTGTTCTTGGCCACAAAGTCCCTGACGCTACCCGGATTTTGAGCATCCATGATATTGGGGATGTCGGTCTTCAGGTACTTGATACGGTCGTCAGTTTCTTCAACCAACAACACAGCCCCCGCCTTGTCAGCCGGAGCTACGAATGGGGCTGGCGTACCTGTAACCCCACCAGTGCCACCAGACAGCACCAGTAGGATGATCAGCAGTACAGCCAGCCAAGCATTATTCTTTTCGTCCATAACAACCACACTCCTTTCTAGTCCGAGTGGTTGTTATGACTTATTGGCTGACTTGATCAGGTTGGTAACGCTGTCTTCCAGCTCCTTATTTCCCGTGGCCTTGGCCTTGATAAGCAGCGGCAGCAGTATGGGCAGTAACTGGGTGATCAGGTCAATAATGGGCGTGTCAGGGTGTGGAATGGGAATCGGTGTAGGAGTGGGGCTGGGGTTGGGATCAGGCGTAGGCCCGGGAACGGGTACAGGTGTGGGGGTAGGTGTGGGCCGGAGCAGGTTCAGCAAGTCCTGGATCTTCAGCTTGCCGGTTAGAAACATGAAAGCCACAATGCCCAGCAAGATGAGCTGGGTTGTGTTCATGTTCTTGAACAGATCCGTGAAGGCTGTACCGATGTCAGCCAGAAGAAAGTAGTCCATACAGACCTCTGTAGCGGTGGATACTGGGTAGGTCCAATATCACAGGCAAAGTAGGCTGCACCTACACAGCAGCAACCTTGCCTAGACCCTTATAGAGTTGCCTAGGGGCACTATAGCTAGGGGGGTACCCCCTGTAAAGCCTATTTGCTGGTGGCTGCTGTTGGCTCCTTAAGCAACCTACGCAAGTGCGTAAGCAGGGTTTGGGCTTGTACGCTTAGCCGGTACACCGTCTTACCCCGCCCTTGGGCACCGCTGGCAGCTTGGGACTGGTCGGTGCGTACTATGTCCAGTTCCAGTAGGGTAGCCAGCGTCTTGCGGGTAATTTCTTCGCTCTTGCGTATGGCTACGGCTAGGCTACGAACGTCCATTGCTTTACCAAACAGAGCCTTGACCACTTCAAAGCTGTTGCCGTAGCTGGTATCTTCCGCTACGTGGGCCATACGCCGCATGACTTCGCTGTCAACTGTAGCCTTGCCCATTACCAGCGTGGTACATAGGGCAGCCTTGGCCAGTTGCTTGCTTAGCCGTATATGCAGTTCTTTTTCAGTCTTGTCTTCATCACCACCCGTGGGTCTGGTTCGCATGTTAGCCACCAGTAGGCCCATCGCTTCACAGTTCTTGACGAACGTAGGTGGTATGCCGGCTGGATTGGCTGCCAACCGCTGCATAAGAACGCTAACATTGTGGCGGATGTAGTTGATGTACCCGGCTGTCTTTTGTTTGGCCAGCATTAGGCGGGGGTCTTCGCGACTGGCTAGTTCGCCGTTGCTTTCAGTCATCATGGACGAAAGGCTGTTGGCCAATACGTCTGTAACCAGTTGCCGTTCCTTGGTTACGCAGTCCCCGTCGCTAATGATGCAGTCCAGGAACCTATCGCCGGCAGCACTACGGTTCAGCCTACGTAAAGTGCTAGTCCCCGCAATGATGAAGGTGGTCTTAAGCCCGTGATACTCGTAGCTGACTCCATTCCTATATACGGCACGAGTTTGACCCGACCATAGATCACGCATTTCGCTAAGCGTTTGTCCGCACGTAGGGCTGGTGAGTAGTGTGTCTCCTTCGTTAATGATGACCGTCTTATCTGCCATGCGGGAAAATAGACTGTTGTCACCTCCCCGGGAGTCGCCACTATGAAAGCCACGTTGCACTGACATACTGAAAGTGTATTCGGTATTCGCACTAAAGGCCTCACATAGCGTTGTCTTGGCTGTGCCCGCCCTGCCAATGATACGGAGCCATACTTGGTCTCCCTGTAGCTTGGTGCTGGCTACCACGGCCATCATGCTGCTTAGGGTGATGTCCAGGGCATCGGTCCAGTACATGGCGTCCTTCCAGGTACTAACCAAGTCTTCCCAACTATTGCATTCCAGGGCAGCAATAGGGGGTGGAGTGGGGTGCCCGTTCTGTTTGTGCTTGGTGTTTTCTAGCCACTCTTGGGGATAAGGAACAAGCCTATTCAGCAGGTGCAGCAGGTTCTGTGTCATGTTTGGTTAGCATATCCCTAGTGTCAGTTCCGTCTGGTAATTGAGGGTCGTACCCCTCGTCGCCCCACCATAGTACCTTCACGCTGTTGGCTGCGTGGTGCAGCTTGGCCCCAGTCTTCTTCATACCGTAGGTGCCAGCCGGCGGAACGGTAGCGTTGTTCCGGTTTTTCCGGGGGTAGTCGTTGTCATACAGCAGTGACACGTTCTTACCCCTTAACCACGGCAGCCATTCATCACGAAAGGTTTCACAGCCGGGAACTGCTATTATATTGCAACTAGCTAACAGACTTTTTTCTGGGTCTATGGTGCGGTGTAGCTCACCATCTTCCATCCACTTGTGCTTGGACAAGGCGTCTTCCAGGGCCATAGCATCCCAAGGCCCCTCGCAGATATACACGTCTGGCTTGGCTGGGTCCCACAGGTGCATACCGAACAAGGTGGCGTCCATTGTGGCTGTACCATACAGCCTACGCTTGCCACCCTTGGCCTTGGTCCAGCGGTATAGGTTGTCCAGCCTAGGCTCCGTGCTGGTCAGGCTAAAGCCCGGCAATAGAAACTCATGGTCAATGGCAGACTGGCAAAAGCCCCAGCGTTGCAGCACTTCCGGGCTTACCTTACGTTCTAGGGCCACTTCCTCCAGAACGATATGGTCAATGCTGGAATACTCAAATAGGCTACGTATAAACGTAATGGCGTTGCCATGCACACCACACACCCGACAGTTCCACTGGCCTGTCTGCTTGTTCACAAACAGCTTGGACTCCCTGTCACAGAAGCAGCAAGTAGCCACCGCTTCGGGCACGTCTTCCCAACGTAGGTCCAGCCCGTGGAACAGAAAGGGGCGTAGTACGGAAGGGACTTCCTTATCTATCTTGGGCATTCTGCTGCTCCTGCTGTAGTTCCAGCACCCAGTACCTAACCACCGACCGTAGCAGATAGCCATTCGCAAAGCAGGCTAAGCCTAGGACAAGTGCCCACAGCCCAGCCCATACCACTGACTCCAGCCTAGTTCTAGTCAGCCAAGGCTTGCTCATTGGTCTAGAACCTCCAGCCCTTCAACTTCCCACTCATCACGCATGGGCCAGTTCTGCAGCAAGTTGGCAGGCACCCATGTCAGCACCCGGTTACAGGATTCACGGACTAGTACGCGGGTAATGCTGTTGAATGCCTGCCTGCCACATTCTACTTCCGGACAAACAGTGAACGGGGGATACGGGCTTACCGTAGGCATCGTAACCACTTGGCCAGTGTGCCAGCCCCCGTCTTTGTCTTGCCACTGAACGTGCCGGCCTAGGTTGGCCATTAGGTTTCCTCCTCGTTGGCGTTGGCACCAGCTAGAAAGCACTTCCACCAGTCAAGCCAGTCGTCTTCGTGGTCAAAGCTAATACAGTTGTCGTTACCCCAGTTGACAAAGGCTTGCCACAGGGGATGCTTCTTTGGGTTGGTCATGGTTGGGTTCTCGTCAAATACAAACCGGAGGGGACCGAAGTACGTAGTGCCCAAAGCACCACAGGTGATACACTCAAACCTGTATGGGATCGGGTTGCTATCCCATACGTTTCGCACGTGGGTAGGACCACAGTGCGGGCACAGTATGGAAGACTCAGCGATTGAACCCATCCAGCAACTGGGTTCTTCAGCGAACCCTAGTAGTTTCTGACTTCCCATATAACGGTGTTCCTGTTGGGTAGGCTGCCCCACTTAACGCCATAGACGCTAAACTCTACAACGTGTCCGGGGTAGGCAAGCAACAACCAGTCTAGCCATTCTCTGCTTGGTGTATCTAAATACCAATCGAGTAGCAGCTTGGCACGTAAGCCTTCCGCGTGGACGCCACCCTCGATAAGTGACTGACGCATCGGCTTGGGAACGTAGCTGTAGTACAAGCACAGATGCTGACATGAATGTTGAACCTCTCCTTGGAATAGAGTGCGGGCTGTAGGGGCCATCAAGCTAAAGTACAGGTCCTCTAGCTTGGCAGCCCTACTAACCCCGTTGGTAATGCCAGACACAATACCTTCCACGTCGTGGGCTGCAATGTTGTACCAAGTAGGACCACCAGCAACACGATTGCGAATATGGACAAGCTCAAATCGGCTTCGTCTTGCCCGAAGAAATTCCTTAAGAGTGTTCCAGGTTGGGGAGCGGTTTCCGAATTCACCTTGTTCATAGCGACGCACAAAGTCCTTTTTGGTTAGTACTGGGTCCATCATAGTATTAAACACGCCAGCCGGCAGGGGTGCTATTCTGTCACCAATGCAGCAGGAAAATTCTGCATAGGTATTACAGGCCCTGCCGGCTGGAGATGCCGTCCCTATTGTTTGGCTTCGGTGAGCTTCTTCCGTTCAATGGCGTCCTGGACTTCGGACCTGTGTACTGGCACTGAGCTAGGGGCTTCAATGCCCAGCCGCACCTTGTCGCCACGGACTTCCACCACCACGACGGTGATGTTGCCGTTGATTATGATAGACTCGTTCTTTTTCCTACTGAGCACAAGCATCCTAGCTCTGCTTAAGCATGTTCAGACCCGGATTCCAACCGCTTCAATTCGTTTTCCAGATAAGGGTTGTCAGGGGTCTTATCCTCATTGGCAGCATGTACCCCATCGTCAATTGCCTTACGCCTATTATAGCCCGCCTGCCTACGTCTTAGCCACGTTGTACAAGCTATTCGCCAGTCGTCGGCCCATATCTGACTGGCCCACTCCAGGGCTATCTTGTACTGCCGCTGCTTGTGCTGGTAGTAGGCTAGGGCCATCGGGTAGGCCACGTGAGCCAGAAACGGCTCCTTAAACACGTCGCTGCCCGGCAGGTGCATCTTTTCCATCAGGTCCAGGTCCATGCCCAGCCAGCCATAGTTGAATTCCAGTAGCTCTTTATCAAACTGGTCCTGGAACTCCACCAGCCCTACGCTATTGAGCCTAGGCATCCTCAGGTAATGGTCCGGGGTAGTGTCAGCCAGCCATTCCTGATGGTTGAAGGACTCCGTATAAACGTGTAGGTTGCTGCTGACTTGGTGGTACACACCCACTTCACAGCTAAGCTGAGCAGCCATGTATTCCAGCAAGAAGCTGAAGTGAACCGCATTGGCCCCCAACATACCCAGCACCAGATCATTGGAACGGTTGTAAACCGTCATGTCCAGGGCGTTGTTGGTGATGCTGAATACACAGCACAGGTTGCAGCACACGTCCTTGGAGTACAGCTCACGTTCAGTTCCATGTTCGTAGTAGGGAACTCCACCAGCTTGAAGCAGGTCTTTAGTGGGGTCCCACATCTGTAAAACACCCCTACGGCTGTTTGGGTTCTTTTTCAGGTGCTGTACCAAGGCTTGTAGCTGGTCCCAACCGCCACCGTCCGGTTGATTCCAGGCTATGTCTGGACTAGGGGACTTAATACCTACAGCTCGTTCGTGCCTCCACCTGTAGCCGTAAGCCCCGTTCGCAACTTCCCGATCCCCATCCTTTACGTAGGTAGGGTACTTGGCTGAATAGTACGCAATCGGGTCAATGTCCCTACGACCAGCCAGCATCCAAAGGCTTTCCATCAGGTGCAGAAACGGGTTGGCGTCCCGGGCTTCATTAAACAGCACCCGCTCCCGGGGCTGGGCATAGCTAACGATGATCGGTTCCAAAAGCTGGGCCACATCCCCCGCCCGGCTAGTAGTACGCTGAGTGGGAAAGCCTTCCTTGGTTTGAATAGCAGACATCACAAAGTTAGCCACCAGCTTGGTAAAGGCGTCATTGACATTGCGAACGTGAACGTGGGGCACAATAAGACTCCTAGGTAAGACCGAGTTGCTGCTTGACGTATTTTACAGGGTCGTGGGCTTGGGCGTGCAAATGGTTGCCGCAGCTTGGGAAGACGATGCCCGTGCCACCGTGGGCTTTCCATTTGTCTATCGTGCTGGCCCTATCGTCAATGAGCACACGACCGGGTCCGGCTAGTTCGTACTTGTGGTGCGTAGGGAACCAACGGCTGAACTCTTCACCGAACTTACTGTGCAGCCACTTGGCCTTACCGCTGTAGCTGGTAGGACACTGGCTGGGACTGGTGGCTATGTACCAGTGCTCGTAGTTACCCAACACTAAGTCCAAAAGCTGGTGAAACCACGGCAGCGGCTGTAGGTCCAGCCAGAACTGCTCACCGGCTGCTGTAATGGGCTTCCAGAATTGTTCCACGGTAATGCCTAGGGGTTGGCACAGGTCCCAGCACCCTAGCCGTATGCACTCAGCATCGGCAAATTCCCGGCTCACCCCGTGTACTTGGCAAGCCCCACCACGAAAATCGACCAGTACTTCGTCCATATCCAGGAAAATTTTTGGCATTTGTTCTCTTCCTAAAGCCTTATGGTTCAAGGAGTTACGTTCAGCCCCAAAGTATTTTCAACAAAATGACCCGTTTTGCTGGTAGCCCTATTTACTTAGGGCCGATACTTACTAATATGAATGTAGTGGTTTGAGTGACACAGCTAACCGGAGAAAACACAATGAACACCAGCACCAAAACCCGCAACCAGCTTGCCCAAGCTCAGGCCGAGCTTACTAGGCAAGTCAGGTTGATTGAGTTTATCAGCCAGAACCCAGGAATTAGCGGCAGCGACGACCGTATTCCACAGGCTTACCGACGGTTTTTCCACCAGTTGGAAAGCCTTGGCAAAATCCAATATCACAACGGTTGGTACGTTCGCTAACCCCATTGTAAGGCCCAGCCCAATGGCAGCCATTAGCAACCGCAGCCCAGCCGTAAAGGTGGAGTACACCAACTCCACCGGCAAGCTGGTCAGCAAGCAGTTTACCAACCCTTACCAAGCCCGTGCCTACTACTGCCGGCTAGTGCGGCAGGGGCACAGCCCACAGGTCCGCAAAGCCTAACAGGGAGCCAACCATGACCACCCTAGCACAGCCTCGCATGGCGACCCGTACTTACCTAGCCGAAGTGTACACCAGCCACCCCCAAACCGGCCAACCCGGCTGGGACATCTTCATGGTGTGGGTGTGCGGCTGCCGCAACATGGAACATGCCATTGCCAAGCTCAAGGCCAGCTTGCCAAACTTTGATGAAGTCATTACACTGACTGAAACCAACGGCATTGAAGACCTACGCTACTGTCAACCCAGCAACCTGAAGGTGATTCGCTAAGCCGAAACAGCCCGTACCCCACGGGCTTTCCTTGGGAGCTAACCTACCCAAGCTGATGAGGCAGGTTCCTCGCTACCGTTTACGTAAGGTGTACCGCTATGACAACCGCTGCTGAAAGACTGACCGTTCGCGTTCGTGCCCTCAAAGCCATTGCCAAAAAGGGGGAACTGACTGCCCTGAAAGTGTCCCAAGCCATTGGCATCAAGCACGGGTGCAAGCCCACCCTGGACCAAGAAGTCAGCCGTGGGCACCTTCGGTGCAAGGAAGGTGAACCGAAAAAGCTGTCTAATGGTGAGTTCAGCCTCAACCCCAGTGCACACGTGTACGAGATCACGGCTGCCGGCAAGAAGTCCCTTGAAGCCGGCACGGTCAACCCCGTACGGGCTACGGAAGCCCCGGCGAAGGCCAAAAAGAAGGCGGCTGCCAAGAAGAAGCCGGCTAAGGCCAGCAAGAATGCGGCTGCCAAAGCAGATGCCCCCACCGAACCCACCGCAGCGGCCTAGCCCCCAGCTACCAAAGCCCAGCCCCACCAAGCCCCAGTAAGTTAGATACTTACTGGGGTTTTTCTATTGGCCCCTTGAGGGCTTTGTGGGGCTTGTAGCGGGCTAGCACCCCCCAACAGCTTGCCAAGGGCCAGCCACCCCAGTTGCTCGGCTCCCAGCCCTTGCCAGTGGCCCACAGGGCAACCCCTAGCCGCCCTTAGCCTTGTGCAAGGCCTCTATGTCTTGGGCTGTAGCATACGGTGGGGCTGGGGCTGATACGTTGTGGCTGTAGGCCCCCGCGTAGCAATCACATCCCCGGCACAGGGGCAAGCTGCGGTCCTTTAGCAGCAGCCGGCGACGGTATTCATTCATTACCGGATGAACCCACAGGGCTTGTAGGGAGCTATCGGCTAGGCTGCCGTAGCTCATTTCACCGTGGTAGTCTTGGCAGCACACCAAGGCTTCGCCCTTCCAGTTAACGTTCAACAACCGAAAGGGCTTGACGCACATTCGCTTGACTGGGGTTTTCAGCGGGGGCATGTACGAACCAATGTTGCCAGCCCTGTTCATAAGCCTAAACACCCCAGTTCCAAACTGGTTTGGATCAGACTTGTCCAGCAGCTGAAACACCTTTTTGGTAGGGCTGAGCCGTAGGTACACGCTATCCGTAAAGCTAACCACTGGGGCTAGTTCCTTTAGCCAAGCTGACCTTCGCTGAAACAATCCTGGGCTATAGCAGTTCACTAGCAACTGGTTTAGCCCCAGCTTGTACAAGTGTAAAATCTGGTCAACCGTTCGTATGTAATCACCATTGGTGGCAACCATCAAGCAGCTTGCTGGAACATGTTTGCGAGCTAGTGCAATGCACCAATGCAAGTACTCCAAGTCCTTCATAGGTTCGTTGTACAGATAGAACTCAATACGACCCTTGTACCCTAGCTGGCCCAGCTCTTCAAAAGCCTTAACGACTAGGGCTTCATCCATTCGCTCGTCTGGCCTTGAGTTGTAAGCCACTGGACAGAACTTGCACTTCCGGTTACAGGCAGCCGTAATTTCAAGACACAAGGTACTGAATAGGTTCATACCATTCCCGCTTGACAAAGAATTTTCTTGGCTATGCTGCTGCATTCACTACGCTGCACTAAGTCAAAAGCATTCTGTTGAATTAGCTGTAGTTCCTTTATCGGGGTAGCACTTATTTCGTTCAGGTCTTCAACGACCGTGTCTAAGTCAAACACCTTACAGCAGGTCTTTGGTATCTCGCAGTACTTGTCTTCGGCTACCCTTCGTTCCATAACCGAAATCGTACCTACCGTCATCGGCTCCCAGTGAGTCATGTTGGTCATACCCTGGATAGACAGGTCCATAGAAAACCAAGACTCGGCCATTTCTTTTAGGAGCCTAGCGTATTCCACGTGCCCGTAATAGGCATGAGGGCTGGCCTTGTTGTACACAGCCGGCTTACCAGCGTGCCAGTCTTCACGGTAAGTCTTTACCATTTCCGGAACGAGCTTGTGGTACACCTGTCCTCCACCATAGGTCTTCACCGGAACCCGAAGCTCCAACAACCTAGGTACTAGAAACCTGTGGTTCTTAATAGCCAGCCACTGGGTCGCCCACGTAAACTGTCGTACCTTGGCTTGGCTTAAAGGTAGGACTTTGGGCACAACCAGAGGAAACGTACTCCAGCCCCAAGGCACATTGCTCAGCTCAGCAAACTTACGCACAGAACCAACAAAGTGATGTTGAGCAGCGTGAACGTAGTCTGGGCAAGCACTGACCTCGGCCATCCAGGTATTGGTGCGATCCCAGTGCCGGTCGTGGAACACGGAAACCTTGGCTGTAGTTACATCCGTATAGAGCTTTTGCCAGCCCCTAGACCACTTCAAATCTTCAGTGGCCTTGACCGGGTGAGGGCTTGGATGGGCAAACACAACCAAGTCGTAACGGTTAAGAACCTGAACCGACTTAGCCACTTCCTTGTCTGTGTAGGGCAAGTGGTAAGCCGGCAGCAAGTGGTACCGACCTCGGTTGACTTTTTCAGTAGGGCTACAGTTAAGCCGGTTCTGGTGGGTGCTGTAAAACGTGGAGACCTGACAGCCCAAGGCTCTACACCCCCGAACAAAGTTTTCAGTCCAGGAGTTGATCCCTCCAACGTCGTTAACCAGCCAGTGAACAATCGCAATTTTAAGGTTAGACAGGCTCATGATGGTTCCTACTTTAGCTTTCCACCTTTGCGTAACTGTACCACCCGGTTCCGTAACCAGTGCAAACTAACTATTTCCTCAAACTCACTTAGGTTCATAGCTTGCCTGATCATACACAGCTCGGCTTCTGTGGGGCGTCTGTGTGTTCAATGCTGTGCTTGCGCAGGTGGAACGCACTGATGATGTTTTCGTCGGTGAACAGAACTTCGTAAGTGTTCATGAGCCTGGATACCTTTGCTTGGGTGTACCTTCGCCCCATAGACAGCGTTCGTACTTGTCGAATTCGCAGAAGCAGTTCTGCACGTCTATGGCCTCTAGCCGCTGGGCAATGCTGGGCAAGTGCCGTTTGACCAAGCCGATGGCCCTAGGCAACCAAGTGTTGAACTCGATCTGGGACATACCGCAGTCCACAGGGCGGTCTAGAAACCTGTTCATACCCCGCCTGGAGCCAGGACCAATGGCTGCCCACACTAGCCGGTCGGCCCATGTACCTTCTATGGCCCAGCGTAGGTCAGCCACAATCTGCCCGCCTAAGAACGTGCTAAGCCCCCAGTAGCCAGTCAGGGTCTTTACCGACCGCTCCATACTGCTTGTATCCAGCTTGGGTGTCCCCAAGTACAAGGGCTGTAGCAAGTGCTTGAACAACACGTCCAGTTTGTCCCCGGTCAGCCCGTTGGTGCTTACGATGTAGGCCCCGTTGAACACCTTGTTGCCCTTGTCCCGCCAGCCCTTCAAGGCCCCTAGGATACTGACTTGGTTCCATGTCTTACGGAAGCCCACGTGCTCTAGGGTAACTGGGTTGTTGATCAGCCTAGCCAGCACCACGTTCATGAGCATGTTGGGATGATTGTAGTTGGGGTGATACCAGTTTTCGTACAGCCACTGGCTTACCTTGTCATCCATACGCCGCACATTGCAGAACCTATAGGACTGAAGAATAGGGTCTCCAGTCCAAGGCTTAGGCTCACCTTCCTCTTGGGCCTTACGCACCTGCTCCCGCTGGCCAATCCAGTAAATGAACCTTTCTTGGGCATGGGGTAGCGTTTTCTTTAACTGGTCTAGAAACAGGTTCATCCGGTATAGTCTCCTAGCTTACGCCAGCCACCACGCTTGTCAATAACCGAGTGGCACATTTCCCCATGAGCATCTGGAATAGGGTGTGAACTATGTCCGTTGGTCATTCCACCACAATCCGGACACTTGTATAGGGGCTGTGGCAAAGCATCAAACTTGGCCTTGGTCATTGGTCCAATCGGCTTAAGTATTACCCCCTTGACTATGTTCTCGATTATGAACTTGCGTAGAAGCTGAACCTCAGCAACTACTTCTTGTTCATGCTCTAATACTTGGGCCTTAGTCCAGCCTGGATGACTACCACAAGTGCCGTGATAAACCAAAGCAACGACTTGAGCCAACTGCTTGTTATTCATCGAACCTGCCCCTTGTACAGCGGCTTGGGCAAAGCATTGACCACTGACACTATGGTCTCAGGCACACCAGCTTCCTTTAGCTTAAGCTCAGCCGCTTGGCACCGTGCCCGTAGGTCAATGATTTCCCTTTGGTTCAGCAGGCACTGGTTGGCCATGAACTGCAATGCCTTGGGAACAGCCATACCCCGGCAGCCAATGGCATCCCGTATTTCACGGGCTTCAGTTAGCTCCCCTAGGCTATCCGTGGCAATCAGGTAACACTGGGATGTGACCTGTGTATCACCTAGCTGTTCAACCAGTATTGGCCCGAGGTGTACGTCCGCAATACCCGGCAAGGCCCCTTGACCGCCACCAGTTTGCAGCCCGCGTATCTTGGACACAAACAGCATAAACGGCAGGTCATCTTCTTCAACAACAAACTTGTTACACTTGCCAGCTTGTTCTGGGAAGTAGGAAATACGGTACTTCATGACTGATAGCTCCCTAAGAAGCCTAGGAGACCGAGTAGTATGTACAGCAAGATAGGCCCGGCTGTTAAAGCCAGTAGCACCCACTTAGCAAGGTTATTCATACTGGTTGCCTTTCCCTGAACAGAAGAACCGCCTTGTCGGCTGCTTCAGCACACCTAACCATGATTGCGTCTATGGTGGTTTCCTCAAGAGCGTAGGTCTTGTCCAGGCACTTGACCCACGTTTCCCTGAACACACCTACCCACAGGGATTCCTCGGTATAGTAGGTTCTTAGCCTTAGTGGTTCGCTCATGCTGCTACTGCTTCCTCTGGGTCTTCTGACTTGGCCCAGTTGTTGGGGTGGAAACTATAATCAACCCGTAGTGGTATGCCGATGTCGTCGCCAGACAGTTCCATCAACCGCTTTACCTCCATTATATGGGCTAGGTTGCTACCACGTTTTGGGCCACAGGGCAGGTCTAGCACTAGCTCGTCGTGTACTTGCATTGTGATAAAGCCACCCGGCACGTTAGCTTCTAAGTACTCAGCCACCCGCACCATTGCCCGGCACATACACCACATAGCTGTTCCCTGTACATGGTTGTTGAGCGGTGTGGTGGGCCGAATACTTCCGTAGTCATCCCGCTTGGACTGGATTGGGTAAGGCCCCACTTCCTTATCGGGCATGGTTAGTACGTACCCGTGTTTATACGCAAAGGCTATTTGCTTCTGGTTCAGCTTGGATATTTCCGTGAACCGGGCTTCAATACGCTTTTGAGCTCCAGGCATGTGATAGGCTAGGTCGGCTGTACCGCTTTCAGCCATTGCCCCATAGGTAACAGCAAAGTCCCCATTCTTGGTCCATTGGTACAGGCTGGCCTTGTACTTGTCCTTAAAGGACTCACCCTTACGCAAGCACTCTTCAAACTCCTTGGGATACAGGATATGGCTGACGAGCAAGTGCTGGCTACCAAAGTAGGGCGGGTCGTGTGGCCGCTCAAATAGCTGCACCATTGTCATTTCGCTGGCTTCATAGGCAGGTATGGTCAGCTCCAGGTTGCTATAGTCCAGGCTCCACCACTCCCGCCCGGTCATAGGCCCAAACAGATACCGTAGGTTGGAGTCGCTTAGCTTGCTGATGTTCTGTTCGTTGGGGTTGCTACTGCTGAACCGTAGGGCATAGCTGCCCGTGGCGTTAAGGCTAGGGTGTAGCTTTACCCATTGGCCCCTAACAGGTATGCCGAACCGCTTGTAGCTGTTGGCGTAGTTGATGGCTGTGTTACGCCCCCGGTTTACCCGTAGGGTCTTAATGAACATCCCAGCCGCTGACTTGGGGTCCAGGGTGTTGGACCACACTTCCAAGGCCACTTTATCCACGCTGGGGGTGTTGGTCTTGGACTTCTTTTTCTTGCGTACTACAGGCGTCAGCTTGAACTTGTTGAACACGACATGCCGTAGGGCATTGCTGGTGCCACCCCTAGGCAGCTCCTTTAGACTGCCACCGCTTAGGGCAATGCACGTCTTCTCGCTTTCTAGCTCTTCCTTGGTTAGCCTAGTAACCAGCTCTTCCCAGCGTTGGCTGCTGTAGGTAACACCCCGGGATTCCATTTCGTAGATGATCTTAATCAGCTTACGCCGCTCCAGGTACAGCTTCCAGTACCCGCGTTGCTCCAATAGCTCCTTGTGCCTAAGCCATAGGGGCAGGGTTACGCCGCTGTCCACGTTGGCGTAGTTGCTGCACACGTTCCAATACTGGTGGTTGGCTGGCAGCTTAAGAAACTTGGCCACAGCCCTAGGCAGCCAATAGTCGTTGCTCCATACGTGCTCTTCGCCTTCAATACTAGGTAGCTGGGGCAAGCCTTTGCGGGCAACTAGCCACTCTTGCTTGTGCTGCACCTTGAAGGCTTTGCTCATAACCAGCCTACGGCATTCCTTTACCGCTTCAGCCAGCTTCTCTTCATAGGGCTGTATGTTCAGACCCAAGTACCGCAGAGCCATTGTGGTCAGGTCATGTGGCTCAGCACTAGCCAAGATATGACCGCTGTACAGGGTGTCTTGCACCTTACGCCACCAGCGGTGCTTCCACTTAATGCCCACAGCCACTAGGGCTGTGATGTCGTACTTGGCATTTTGAAAAACCACTTCATCGGCTTGCTCCAGCCGGTCTGTGATTTCTAGCAGGTCCCCCTTGGGTACTATGGGCAGCCGGGTTAGCGGGTTAACGTCCCATTCCCAGTAGCTCAGGTCGTTAGCTTCATTACAGATTGTAACCAAGAACGGTCGTGAAAGGTGGTATAGGTCAACCCCGCCAGTTTCAGTATCCAAACTGATTAGCATGGCTATTGCTTGATTAGCTTATTGAGTTCCTTGACCAGTTCTTTGGTTATACCGTTAGCTAGGTACAGCCGATGGAGAACCACTACTTTTTCTTTCCTGGCACGCTCAGCCCGGTAGTGCTTTTCGTAGGCCAGTTCATGCTTCCGTTTGAGGGCCTGAAGCCTAGGGTGGGCCATCAGCTTTTCTTCCAGCTTATCTTCTTCATCGCGGGCTTCCAGATAAGCCCTTCCAAGAGCTGTGTCTTCGTCACGCTGGTGGCCCAGTAATGAACGGAACAGGACTTCAATAGTCCTACGGGTTGGCTGGTCCAGTGGTTGCCTATTGGGTGTTGTCATGGGTTTCTCCAGCTTGCTATGCGGGAGTCGAACCCGCTAAGGACAGTTCACCTAGGTTAGGTGGTACGCCATAACAGCATACGACCCCAACCTAACCTAAGTTCTTACATGCTGTAAAACCCATTCCCATCTGGTCCATGGTACTTATAGGATTCCGCTCTAGGTTCCCCATATCACTATGGTTCGGAACTTCACATATCGTCCTTTGGTAAGTCATTGGGGCTAAGCCGTTCCCCTGTAGCAAGTCAGTAAGTTGTAAGCCTTTCTTCGGGGCACACGAGTTACCGCAGCCCTTACACAATTCAGCTTCCCTACTTACGGAGGGGGCCATACTTGTTGAATACTGGTCCCAGCGACAAGACCCAAGTACAGCCTAGCTCCCTTGCGGGAGGGGAGTCGCAGCTTGCTAGGTGGGAATCGAACCCACATTTCTACTCCCATTGCTGGGCACACATTACCTTAATGTTACTAGCAAGTCACCAATGATGATTGTCACTCGGGAAGGACGTTCGTAAATCCTCTAAAGGGACTTGAACCCGCGGAGGCCATTACTTAGGTCCTGGTGCTGCTTGGACAACCATATTGGCCTAGGTATCAAAAGGGCAGCCAGTAGGCGGGCACTTAGACGGCTGCTTGCCCTGTAGCAGTCGAATACCACGATGTTAGCCGTAACTGAGCCGAAGCATGTTATTAGCTGAACAAACTGGAACGTGGAGGAAAGAGCAAAACGCCCACGTTCCAGCCCTACTAGCTAGGCACCGGCCCTACTAGCTAGGCACCGGCCCTAGACGCTACCGTTCCAGGTCTTCCCAACTGATGCCCTTGTACATGGTACCATCGCTGGCCTTGATGTTGCACTTGCGGGTACCCAGAAACACAGCCGTCACTTCACACTCCACGCTCTTTCGTGCCCGTGGGGGCTTGTAGTTGACCGCTTCACCCTTCTCGGGGTCTTGGCTGGCAGGCCCAGCGGCTGCCTCGGCACTGCTACCACCAGCATTGGCTTCCTGCATCAGGGCTACTGCGGCTGCCCAGTTTTCAGCATTTTCAATCTGCTGAGCGGAAATGCCGGCAGCTTCACAGGCTTCCCGGATTTGGGTTTGGGCTGCACTCATTTCTTCGCTGTTGGGGTCGTCGGCCACAGCAGCCACAGCGTCCCAGTCCACTTCACCGCTGTTAGCCGGCTGGGCTTCACCACCCGTGTTGTCTTGCACAGCGTCCACGTGCCCGTTCTGCTTGAAGTTCTCCACCTTGCCATCCCAGTTTTCGTAGATGGGCTGGCTGCCGTCGGCTCGCTTGGTGCCAAACACAGTGCGGAAGCGGAAGTGGTGCTCTTCCTTGGAATGGGCGTTCAGGGCGTCTTCCCAGTCATCCGGGTTCAGGTGCTTGGTTTCAATGCCCAGCTTACGCATTTCGTTCAGGGCAACCGCCACCATTTCCTCTTCGGTCTTGGGGTTCTGGTTGGTGGGCGTCTTCGGCCGCTGGAACAGGTCAATCCGTTGACGGGTTTGCAAGCCCTCAATGGGAATGCCGTTGTGCTCCTTGGGGTGCTTGACCACACCCACGAGACTCATGTAGGGCTTGCCTTGGTTGGCCCCGGTCTTGTACAGGTCAATCTTGGCCCCAGTGAACTCAGCAATGCCGGCAGCAATGCCACCCGGCAAATTGGCGAAACCCATTTGGGTTTCATCGTCCTTGTGCTTGTTGAACGCCGACCCCAGCTTCTTCAGGGCAGCACTAACGGGATTAGAACCTTGCACGGCAGGCATACTAAAACTCCTAGTAAGAAACCAAAACAGCTACTAGCTACACCTATAGTTTACCCATTTATAAGGGCAACGATTTTTTCGTAGGCACTGTCGGCCTGTTTGAGCACAAGGCATTCGGGCAGTCTATCACTACCACCAGCCAGCCGAAACTTGGTGGCATACACAGGACTAGGGCCAGTGCGTAGGCAGTACTGTACCTGCTCCACTTCTTTCTCAATGGTCTTGGTGCCCACTTGCTTGGTGGTTGTAACCGTGGCCATTCGCAGGTAAGCCTGAACTAGATAGTCCACGTTCGGCCCAATCCAGCCCGTAATGCTAGGACTCATAGCCATGTTCACGTAGGGCTTGATGATGTCGCTAACGGACTGGTCGGTGTTGTACTCCCGCTCTTGGCTGATCAGCACCACGTTACAGGCCAAGCTAAGCATGTCTCGGAGCCGTTCCTTTACCCCCAAGCTGATCAGGCCCCACTGCTCTTGCGTGGCACTACCCCAAGCCAATTGGGCAGGGGCATCGGTGCCCACTACCTTCTTGAACATCAGGTCTTGGTAGGACGTAGTGTGGTCCAACACAATGGTCTTGTACTTGCCCGTTTCCCGCTGGTGCTGCACTAGCTCAGCCAGCTCAGCTTCATCCCGTAAGTACTCACCCGTGATGTCCTTGACGTTCTTGATGGTACGGGTTTCACCAGCACCACTACACAGGGCAGCCAGAATAGGCTTGGGAAAGCTGGACCATGCTTTGGTCTTACCCGTTCCCGACTTACCGTAGATGCAGATCTTTACCCCTTCCTCTTCAAAGTCTTGGATGGGGCGTAGCCTGTTTAGGATGCCCCCGGTTTTGGAATGCTGCTTACGGTTGTTAGCCGTTTGCTTGGTAATCACTGGCACTGGACTTCCCTCCACTTGCTGGTTACTTTCCACGGAACATGAATGTAGCTGCCCATACCGTTGACCAGATCTAGCCACAGCACGCCCTTGCCATCTGGTCGCAAGCTAAGGCACGCAAGGCAGTCGCACCTAGCCACCCGCATTGCATGAAACGTACCCGTCAGCCGCACTGACTTACCTTCCGGGCTAGTGGCCCTTAGTGAGTACCTAACCCCTCTAACCAAGTCATCAGGGTGGGTAATGGTCTTACGCTGTGATTGCCGCTTCGACATCTTGTAGCTCCCTGAACATCGTATTGGTACGCACCAGCCCGCGTTTACTACCAACCAAAATATAGTCGTCCAGCGGTGTACCACGTGCTTCAGCTATTGGGTTCCACAGCCCAAACGGTAACGTGTAGTGCCTACGGTAGTGGGTAGGGAACCTGTCCAGCCTGATCAGGTAGTTGAACGGGTTGGTGTTCGTAACAAAGCAAAAGTCCCACCATTCATAGTCATCGCACAGGTTTTCCAGCATTGGGTCAAAGCAGTAAGCCACGAACCGCTCTATGTCGGCTGGGCTTACGTCCACGTTCCACCGCATGAAGAAGAATTCAGGGTCAGCCGCAATCAAGCCCTGTAGCCGGCTGTAGAACTGCTCTTCCGTTTCAGCCCCTGCCTTGGCGTCGCCCCTGCCTTCCTTCTGTTTGATAGTGTACTTGCCCCCAGCCAGTGGGCGTCTAACCACATTGTAGCGTACACCCCGCACTAGCTCGGCCTTGGCCTTTAGCTTCAGTTGCAGGGCAATCAGGTACAGCATGGTCTGTAGGTCAAACTTCAGGTTCCGCTGTAGCTCTTGGGGGTTGATGTCACCCTTGGACTTGTTCTCTTGCAAGTAGATGTCCCGCTTGCCAATTACGTCCACTGAATCAAACTTGCCCCGTAAGAACACCTGCCTGCCGCTGGGCAGCTTGTAGGCCTCATGGAACACTTCCTCTTGGAACATGGGCTTACGTTGCTGTACGTCGGGGTGGTTGGCCCAGTGGTTTACATATACCGGGAACTGAGCCAAGCACACCTTGTAGTACTTGTTCACTTCAACTTGCTGGTCCTGGTACTTGGCAGCCAGTTGCTGGCAGTACTTAAGCAGCACCCGTTCCCAAGGGCACCCGGCAGCGTGGGACTCTTCGCACAGGTGCCACATATTGCCGTACTCCAGCCTGTGGTTGAACCCCTCTGGGTCACGCAAGCCCTCTATGACGTTTATACGGAACCGCTCAGGGCAGAACAGATAGCCGTTCAGTAGGCTTTGGGTAACACCACCCATTGGCCCTTCATTGGTAGGCCCTTGCCACAGGGGCTTGGTGGGCTGCACGGGTGTCTTCAACTTGGTTAGGACTTGCTTGACTTTTGTTTGGACTTTAGGCATCGTACAATTCCGTGAAGGCATCAATGAGCTGAACTATTACCCGCTGGCTGCTAAGCCCCTTGGTTTGGATCGGTTCCCGCAGAATAGCGGCTGGGTGTTTTACGTGGACCACATTAGCCTTAATTTTAGCCGCCCAATTGCCTTGGGTTGCATGTTGCCAGCTTAGGTCGCCCACACACACCACCAGCTTGGGCTTGGCCAGCTTAAACAGCTCTTCTAGCCGTGGCCTACAGGCTTCTATCTCGTTAGCCGTTGGCTCGCTGTTCTTACGGTTGGTGTTTTCATCCAGGGGTATGCAGCCCACAAGGTTGACAAAGGCTATAGCCGGAATCGTGCTGAATACAGAACAAGCTGACTCCACTTGGCTATCCAGCAGCTTGCCGGCTGGCCCTACAAACGGAACCCCTATGGAGTTTTCACTAATGCCGGGGGCTTCACCCACAAACAGGATTTCACAGGGCAGCCTACCCCGTGCCGTTACTACCTGTTTGCGGACTTTGCTTAGCCCGCACCTTTGGCAGTGGTTCCACCGGCTGCAATGCACTTGGTACGGGGTCATAGGGCACCTGACGTTCTAAGCCACTCGGCAATGAGCAAGCTATCGGCTAGGTGGTCATCAATGCTGGGTGCATCCTTGGGCCAGCGTCTATGAGCAGCCTTGCGGCTGACTGACTTGTCCCCTTTGGTTAGGCATCCCATAGCCTTCTGCCAAGTCTGTGGCGTGACTTCCACAAAGGGTATTTGATAGGCCACTAGCAGCCCACGAACAAAGCCGTAGCCCATACCAAACTTGAAAGAAGAAGCCACCCCTTGCTGGGGCATGGAATGTACTTTTTCAAGGGCTGCCTTAAAGTGACCGGGGCTACACTTGGTCCTGATGAACTCGGCTATTTCGTGTTCAGTACGGTTGGCAAACTTGAAACATCCCACGATGTTCCCGGGTACGTTCAGTATGGAGATGCCACCCCGTTGTCCAGGGTCAACTCCAATACAGCACAGGCTAGGCTTAGGCACTCTTGCGACTCCTGTTTGAAACCTTGATGGCAACGATGTCGTCGGCTAACTGGGCCACTTCCACCCGGCAGCCTTTACGCTTGGCCACGATGTACAGGTAAGTGATGAAGCTGTGAACCGAGCAGTCAAAGTCCTTGGGCCTACGTAACACGTGGTTGGTGCCCGGCTGCATCCACTTGGTCCAGGGGTATTTAGGTGGACCACCCCTAGGTCGTTGTTTGGTTGGTTTCATTTGATTAGTATAACCCGGCTAGGCTTTGCCGTTTCTTTCTGGGGAAAGTGGTATGTGGGCGTTGACCAAGTGGGACTTGAAGTACTTGCGTGGGTTGTCCTCCATGTCCATAGCTACCAATAGATGCTCGCGGCAAAGGCATTTACACTTGCGGCAGTCGCAGCAGCCATCCTGCATTTCTTGGATAGCTACGCGGATCATCTTCCGTAGCTTGGCTTGAAAGTTAGGGCTCATTTTCAGCTCCTTGGGGGTGTGCCCACTGGCTGTACTGGTTTGGCTTTGCCTAGGTCCATTACCTGTAGGCCCTGCCCGGCTAGTACCACCAGCCACTTACGCCCTTCAACTTCGGCTGTGTAGAACTGGATGCGTTCCAGTCCAGGCCCCCGTACTTCCAGCACTGGCTGAGTAGGTTGGGTGCTTGAGGGCTTGTTCCAGATAGCTAGGACAACAATACCGATAAACAGAATCAGGCAGAAACCGAACATTCGTTCAAATACTAGCTTCATTGACTACTCCAGGTTAAGGGTGGCTACGTCCCACTGACGTTGTTCCAGTTTGTAGATACGCTCAAACATTAAATTCGTGATCACACGAATAAAGGCCAACGGAAGGTACACGTTGTCCGGGCTGTCTATAAACATGGGGGCAATTTCTTCAGGCCTGAACCCAGCCAACCCACAGCCCAGCTTGGTTACGTTGAATCTGATCTCCGGGTGGGCTTTGGCTAACTGAAGCAACAGCCTGACTTCCATGGCTATTTCATCCAGGTCCACTGGTGGTTCTTGAACCCGTAGCTCCTTGGTGACGATGGCGTAGCTGCTGCCTTGCAACCCACGAGGCTGACCGTTGATAGCTCCGTGGCTTAGCTTGGCTTCTAGGGCTGCCCCTTTGCCGTGCCTACCTTGCCGGTTGCTGCCAAACACAAAGATCTGCCGGGTGTAGGTCACTTGCGTAGTCCTAGATACTTGACGTACTTGGGGTGGATTAGACCTAGGTTCAGGTCTTTGACGATTTGGTTGTACCAGCGTAGCTCCACTGCCTTTAGTTTAGCCACAATTTGCCGGGCTGTATGGCGATTGGCTAACCAACGGCTGCGGTACCAAGTGCCAATCTGGTACCCACTGATTCCTCTACGACCCTTATGGGGGCATACAAGCTGCAAAGTGCGTTGTCTTACTCGGTCTAAGTCAAGCAGCTTGGACCCATTTTCAAACTCTACGTGCTCGTGGCATTCATGGCATAGGCAAATTAGTTGACAAGGGCTAACGCCTAGTAGAGTTTCTCTGGTGTAACTTAAGTGGTGTACGGTCCAAGCACTGTTACCACATAAGGTAGCACAGCATTCTTTAGAATCTCTACTAACTACGATACCCCGTATTACTTTCCATAGCGTTGACTTTCTGTAGTCAGAGTAGCTAGTAAAGCCTAACTCACTGAGTAAGTTGTTTCTTTGTAGGTAGTAACTAGTCATACAGTTTTCTGTACTTAGCTTACTTACTTACTTATTAAGTAAATACAACTTCAAACACAACCAACCCCACCCGCCCACCAAACCCACTATAACATATAGGGCAAGGGGCTAGGTTTGTGCAAGCCTGTTTAGTTGGGCCAGCTACAATACGGGGGCACCAGCAACCACCCACTGCAACTTCCCCCAGAAAAACTAGGGAGCCAACCAATGCCTGACCAACTACCGCCGACGTTGACGATCAAGGGCCGAAGGCCGGCGATCCACGAGAACCAGCCGCACGGCTGGTACGTGACGACTCACCGGAACGCTTCTTGGGGCGGATACCTTTGGCATACGGATGCGGATTGGCATCCTATCGCCACCGATTACGGGCAAGGCGTAGGCTATTGGCCCACCTGCGACGAAGCCCGCCAATTCTGCGTGGATCACGCAGACAAGAAGCCAGCCGAAACCTGGACCGCCGAAGAACAAGCCGCCATCACCGACTTGGCCAAGCGGCAGGAGCTAACGGAACATCAAGTGCTCCGCCAGGCACTGCGGTTATATCAGGCCCACGTCATTTGTCCCCTGTGCGGGCAAATGACAGTGCATGACCCAGTTGACCCGCCGCAAGGTGACGCCCGGCAGGCTGTTCTTTCGGACGAGGCGTGTCAACAAATCCACGACGTTCTGAATAGCCCTTCTAAATCCACCGTGGTTCCGAAGGACATCCCAGACGCCCGGCAGGCTGGTTCGTATCCCGACGGTGGAAAGCTCAACGAAGAACTGGCTGGGCTAATAGGGCTGCGAGCTAAGTGTGACAATCTTCGCCACGCTCTTAGCGCGATGGACCCATTCGTTCGTGCGGAGTTGCTGGGTCGCCTGCTCGACGACCACGAGCAGTTGCGGCAGAGGCTGGCGGAGGCGGAGCGGTTAATTGAGATTCAGCGACCGGCGACTAAAACTGTAGGAAATCTGTTCTGTTGGTGCTTAGAGAATTTACAGCCCTGGCCACCGACTGAAGGAGAATGGGTTGACGACGTTAAGAGACGATTAAAGCAACTCACCTCCGCCCAAGCCGAAGTCGCCAAGCTGCGGGAGGAACGGGACGCGGCGATGGTCGCTGTGGGAGAATGGGCCGGTAAATGCGGCGATGCCGAGGGCAAGCTGAAGGCCAGCGAATTGGCCTGCGTCATGGAAGCGTGGAAGCATCGTGCCGAGCAAGCCGAAGCCGAACGCGACCTGCTGCGAGCGAAGCTGGAGCGGATACGCCACACACAACCATTTCTTCCAGGTCCATCCGAATGAAAACTGCAATCAAATGTGCAATCGCAGTTGTACTAGCCGTCGTGCGAATCATGGGTCACAAGTCAGAAGCATTTCAGGCTGTGGCACATCTATTCGTCGGCGGACTATTTGCATCCGCTTGGCTTCAGTTCAGCGAGATTAACACGGAGAAAAGTTCAATCCGGCATCCACCATTAGCCAGGGAGAACTTGATTTTAGCTGTATTACTTTCTCTAATCGAATTGGGTTGTTTTCTGTGGCATAGGTTCAGTGGTTAATCATATGAAGATATTTATCTTAGGATTCGTCGTTGGTTTCATCTGTGGGTTCGCGTTTTTGTTCGTGGTTGCGTGGCTTCTTGGTTTAGCCGGTTGGAACGGTATTCAATAGGAGAACTGCATATGTTGATTGAAAACTTGGAATCAATTGTCAAAGCCTGGGAAGAAAAGGCGGATTCGCTCCAGCGGGATGCTGTAACGTTGTGCGGAGACTATTATGCTGAAAATGATGGAATGTCTAAGACTTATAGGCAATGTGCAAATGATATACGCACTGCCATAGCCGTAGAACAGGGAAAACAAGAGCACAAGAATTGAGAAGCGAGGAGGGCGGGAAGTGAATGAAGTCCTTGTCGGTATGGCGATAGCCATTGGCTTTGTGATTCTCGGTTCAGCGGTCGGCGACACCTTCGGTTTTCCGATATTCGGTGCAGCAATCGGTAGCGTACTATTTGTTTTTTACCAAGCCTATAAACCTAGAACCCCATGACCGACGAACCACACGCAGCAGCCGAGCGACCTGAGCACGAGCGACCAATGGCAGACCTGAATGCGGCCTATGCCTTTGTTGAAAGAATGGTCCCGCGACAGGATGCAGGCGGAGCAGTTCCGCTGTGGCACGGATGGGCCTTACGTGCGGCGTATCTGGCGGGACTAGATGCGGGGAGAGCCGAACGCTTGAAGGAGGGCAATCCATGAGCGATGTGAAAGCAGCAGCCGAGCGGCAGCGGAAGCACTTGGCCATCGTGGCAGCGGGAGGCGACTTGACTCGCAGCCCGTATTGGCGAGAGGTCGATGAAGGAATTTGTTCTCTGTTCGACCAGGACGAGCGGCTGCTGGCCGACGCCTGGCTGGCTGAGTATGCCGCCGACGATGATGAGCCGGTGACGGAGGAGTGGTTGGGGCTGGGCTGGCGAAGGGAAGTGGATGAATGGGGGTGCTTGCACTACTACTCACCTCCGTTCTGCGTCAACCACGTAGGTGGTCAGTCCTACTGGGTACTGTGCCACATACCCGAGTCAGGCGAACTACAATTTTCACTTGGTGGGGATTTCCCGCTACCGGACATGAAAACCCGTGGTCAAGTCCGCCGGCTGTTGGCTGGGCTTGGCATTACCCCGTAATTTTGCAGCAATTTACGGGGGCTTGTTTTTAGCTGGCCTATTTACTAATATGGGCCAATGCTGCTTAGCCCAGTGCGGGCTACAGGAACCTTTTAGCCAATGGAAAGGATATGGCCAATGAGAGTGATCCGTTGTTCTGACCTAGGTAATGGCACTTACCACCTGAACAGCTTTTGCGGGTTTGTCATGGATGACTTGGACCGCGAACCCGAAGAGCGGCCTGAGCCGGCTATTAAGGAAGAGCCGTTGGAGTATGTGCCCCCAATGCCCAAGACCACGAGGCTGGTGCTAGGGGGTAAGCAATGATTATGACTTGGTCCACTGAGGACGAAACCACGTTCAACAGCGTGGTCTATCGGATGGAGTTGTGGACTATGCCCATGAGCGTATGCAAGTGGGACCACAACCGACGTGTCGGCCTAATCGTAATTGCCGTGCCCGAAAAAGGGCGGGCTAGGTGGCTGCGTCGCCACTTGCAAAGCCTTTATGGACTGGGGTTCATAGCCGGAAAGGAAGTGCCCTGTTCATGACCACGTTTCTGTTCGGTCACTTTTACCGTGTTGTGTTTTTACCGTTTGCAACCTGCGACCTAACCCAGTACCCGGAGAATAACCATGCCCAAAGTTGGCCAACCAACCAAGTCATCCAGCCCACCAACCAAGACCGCAGCTTTGCCCAATGGCAAGCAGAAGCAGACCAAGGCACCTTTGAAGCCGTCTGCAAAAGCTACGGACTCCCCGCCCATCTTGTATCCAACGGTCCAGCTACAGGTAGCCACAATAGACCAAGCAGCGGCTAAGCAGTTGCTGTACTGGCAGACCGAGGAAGACGCCAGCAAGGAAGCCGGCAAGAAGGTTACGTTTGGCACCGAGTACCTGTTGACCGACCTGTACGGCAACAAGGTACGGTGCCTAGCCAACCTGAAGAACCGGCCCTACTATAGCCAAGTCACCAACGACTGGATGCTGGAAATTCTGCGGGGTAAGTGGCAGCTGAACGGCGAAACCATCATCGTGGATGAGTACGGGGGTGTCCAGAGCGGTCAGCACCGGCTGGTCGGGTTGGTGCTGGCGAACCAAGCGTGGGAGCTGGATGCCAAGCTGGAGCCGGCTACCGAGCGTCGCTGGGCCAAGTACTGGCCTACCCCGCCTAGCATCCAGACCGCCTTGGCCCTTGGCATTAAGGGCACCGACGACGTGGTGAACACCATTGACACAGGGCGTAGGCGGGGTGAAGTGGACGTTATCTACCGTTGCGAACACCTAGCCGGCAGGCCCGACAGCGAACGGCTGGTGCTTAGCAAGATTACGGCAGGGGCGGTCAAGCTCATGTGGGACCGTACCGACCGCAAGCAGTTTAGCGAAGCCCCGCGTAGGCCTCACAGTGAGCTGTTTGAATTCCTTGGCAAGCATAGCAAGCTGTGGGACGCTGCCATTTACATTTACGAGTCGGCTGAGGGTAACAAGCTGGCCCAGCTAATTACGCTGGGGTATGCCACTGGGCTGCTGTACCTAATGGGCAGTGCAGCCACCGACCCCGACAGCTACGCCACCGTGGGCAGTGAGGAAGCCCTGGACTGGAAGCTGTGGCAAAAGGCCCAAGACTTTTGGGCTGACCTAGCCGACAACGGGGCAGCCACTGAACCACTGCGGGAAGCCTTGCTGGCCATACCCGTGGACATCGGCGGGGGCTTTGGCCGGGACTTGCGTTGCGGTACAATTATCAAGGCTTGGAACGCCTACAGCGACGGCAAGAAGCTGGTCAAGGACAAGGTAGCCATTGAACTGGTTGAAAATGAGCACGGGCAACGGGTCATCGGTGAGTACCCGCGTATCGGTGGCATTGACACTGAGTACGACAAGCCCAAGGAAGACAAACCAGCCCCAGCACCCACCAAGCCCGAGGAGCCGGTTACCGCTTCCCTCCAGAAAACCAAGCCGGGTAAACCGGCTAAGACCCTAGTGGATGGTGGTACGGCTGAATGTATCCGGGGTGGCAAGCACGAGTGGATCAAGGATGAAGGGGGTGAGTTTTGCAGCAAGTGCCTGGACCCCCGTACAGCAAAGGCCAAGTAGCCATGCCCTTAGTACTAACTAAGCCGGGGGCTGTCCGTAAGTGGGCAGTCCCTTGTAACTAGGTTCTGTAAGCTGGTTGAAGTCCACAAGGGGCACCGCTATTACTACGTGAATAGCTGTGCCTTTTACCGGGCAGGGGTGATCCACTTAATGCCTGACAAGTGTGCCGCTCCTGGGTACCCTGGTCAGTGCTGGTCTTGGCCTGGATATGTTATTGACCGCACACCTTACGGAGTGTGGGCACATGAACTAGGGCACCACGTTGACCTTACGCTGGGTACCAAGCTGGGTATGAAGGTAGGGCAGTACTCGTCAACCTTTTTACTAATAGGTTGGGCTTGCTAACATAAAGGGCATGGCAAGCGGGTGTCTTGCCCTAAACCGGAGAAATGCAATGAAAAAGGCTGATGTGAAAATTGGTGGCGTTTACGCGGCTCTTGTCAGCGGCAACATGGTGCGGGTCCGCATTGACAGCGAAAGCCAATACGGGGGCTGGGAAGCCACCAACCTTGCCACCAACCGGGCTGTCCGCATTAAGACCGCTGCCCGGCTAACCCGTGCGGTACCCACTACGGGGGGTGTGCCCGTTAAGGCCCCTAGCAGCCCCGTGGCGGCTGCACCAGCCCCAACGGCTGCCAGTACCTACCAGCCCGCCCAAGTGCCGGCAAGCGAAGCCCAGCCAGCCAGCCAAGCCATTGCAGCACGGGCTGCCGCTGGCGTAAGTGCCACGGTGGCTATGGCCAGCCAAGCCCCCAAAGTGCAGCTAAGCCGGCTGCTAGGGGGCACCAAGCCCAGCACCGACACCAGCCCTCACCTGATCATCATTGCTCGGGCTGGCACTGGTAAAACCACTTCGCTGGTTGGTGGCGTGAACCGGCTGCTTGGTAACACGGTGGACCTGATTCCCAGCCCCCAGCAAGCAGCGGTGTGGGCAGCTATGGAACTGAGTAAGGGTAAGGTTGAAACCATTTGCTTCTGTGCGTTCAACAAGGCTATTGCCACCGAGCTGCAGAGCCGGCTGCCGATGGGCTGCAATGCCATGACGCTGCACAGCTTGGGGCTGAAGGCTGTAACCAAGGCATTCGGCCAAGTCAGGGTCAACAGCCACCGGGTGCAAGACATCATCAGCGAAATCCTGGAAAAGGACATCCGGGAAATCCGCAAGCACGACGCCATTCTGCTGAAGGCTACCGAAGAGCTGGTTGGCCTGTGTAAGCAGAATCTGTGCAGTGGTAGTGAAGACGAGCTGGACCAACTGGCTGGCCACTACGACGTTGAGCTGAACGGCAGCCGGGAGCGGGTGTTTGCCTTGGTGCCCAAGGTGCTGGAGCGGTGCAAGGACGTGAACCGGGACCGCTGCATTGACTTCAACGACATGATCTGGTTGCCGGTTGCTTGCGACCTGCCTTGCACCAAGTACGACTTGCTACTGGTTGATGAAGCCCAAGACCTGAACAAGTGCCAGCAACAGCTTGCCCTACGTAGTGGTAGCCGGCTGGTGCTGTGCGGTGACGACCGCCAAGCCATCTACGGGTTTGCGGGAGCTGACTGCGATAGCCTGCCCCGCATGGGTGAGCTGTTGGGTGCCACGAGCCGGGGTTGTGTTACCCTGCCCCTGACGGTTACTCGCCGCTGTGCCAAGGCTATTGTCCGTGAGGCCAATACGCTGGTGGCTGAGTTTGAAGCCTTTGAAAGCAACGGCGAAGGCCAAGTGCGTAAGGCCAGCTTCATGGCTACGAACGTGCAAGTGGTGCAAGCCATTGAAGCCAGCTACGAGCAAGGCATTACGCCAGCCAAGCAAGGGATTCTTGCCGAAGGCAAGCAAGCCACAGCCCAAGCCAACCTGGATTACCGCAGCCAAGTGCAAGACGGTGATTTTTTGCTGTGCCGCTGCAATGCCCCGCTGGTAAGCGAGTGCTTCAAATTCATCAAGGTTGGGCGTAAGGCCAACATCCAAGGACGGGATATTGGGCAGGGGCTTATCCGCACCATCCAAAAGCTGAAGGCTGGCACCATTGTGGACTTGGTCAGCAAGCTGGACGACTGGTACACGGCTGAAACCCGCAAGGAAAATGCCAAGCGTAACCCCAGTGATGCCCGACTGATTGCCTTGCAAGACCGTAAGGACTGCCTGATGGCCTTTGTGGACGGCAGCACCACGGTTGAGCAGGTGACTAGCAAGATTGAGCAGGTGTTCAGCGACAACACCACGGGCGGCATTCGGCTCAGCAGCATCCACAAGGCCAAGGGGCTGGAAGCCAACCGGGTGTTCCTACTGGAACCCAAGGGGGCTACGGTGCCCCACCCAATGGCTAAAAGCGGCTGGCAGAAGCAGCAAGAGCTAAACTTACGTTATGTGGCCATCACTCGGGCTATCAAAGAATTGGTTTACGTTAGCTAACCGGAGGACAAGCAATGCACGTGGAACAACTAAAGCAGTTCCGCCTGACTGTAACTGGGGCGGAACTGTTCCTCATCTGTAGGGCTTTGGCGGGCCTGGACCTGTCTGACCAAATCACCAAGCAGCGGATAGCGGCTGGTGAGCATGACTACCGTGAACACCTGAAACTCAAAACCAACGTAGATAAGGCAGCAGCCAACCATGACGATGAAACACAATACCCGGGAGCAGTGGCTAATGGCGGGGCTGGAGTTGCTAAAGCCCCTATTTACGTCCGCCGACGCCAAAGTGCCCAAGAAGATCAGGGTTAGCTGTGGCTTCCCTAGCCGCAGTGCCCTCAGCGTCAAGCGAACCCGTATTGGCGAGTGCTGGAGCGACAAGGCCAGCGGGGGCAACTACTTTGAAATTTTTGTTAGCCCCTTGTTGAACGACCCGGTACGGGTGCTGGACGTACTAACCCATGAAGTGGTCCATGCCGTGGTGGGGCTGGAGTGTGGCCACAAGAAACCGTTTCGCAAGGTAGCCCTAGCCGTGGGGCTAACTGGCAAGATGACGGCTACCGTGGCTGGGCCACAGCTTACAGAGCGTATAAACGGCATAGTCAAGCAGCTTGGCACCTACCCGCACGACCAGCTGAACAAGATGACCACGGGTAAGCCTAAGAAGGATAAGTGCCGGCTGCTTAAGGCGGCTTGCCCCGGCTGTGGCTACACCATCCGGGTGACCCGTAAGTGGATTGATGAAGCTGGTCTGCCTGCCTGTCCATGTGGTGAGCAGCTAGTAGAAGAGTAGTTGTGTTCGTTTCTGTTTTCTAACCGGAGGATTGTGTCATGCGTAACAAACCGACCTGTGTAACCCCCAACCAAGCGGCCAAGTGGCTTACCAAAAATAAGTCCAACCGGCCACTCAGCCAAGGCACTGTGAGCAGGTATGCAGCCGCTATGACGGCTGGGGAGTGGAAGGTCAACGGCGATGCCATCAGGTTTGACGAGCAGGATAACCTGATCGATGGCCAGCACCGGCTCCACGCCTGTGTCAAGTCAGGCAAGAAGTTCGATACCTACATTGTGTTTGACTTGCCGGCTGAGGCCTTTGACACCATTGACCAAGGCAGGCCCCGAACGATGGGGGACGTGCTAGCTCGGCGTGGCGAAAAGCACTATGCCACACTGGCAGCGGCTGTTCGGTACTTTTGGATGTTGCAGAACAACATGAACCAAGTCGAGAAGCTGCGGCCTAGCATCATGGACCGTATCCTGGATGAACATGATGGCTTGCGGGAGGCGGTCCAGGTTGCTGTTGAGCTGTGCGGTGCCAACAACCGGCTGATCCCCCCGAGCTGGATTGCCGCCTTGTGGTACTGCTTCAACAAGATCAAGCCCAGCAAGAACAAGGAATTCTGGGAACGGTTGCTGGATGGCACTGGGCTGACCAAAGAGATGCCTGAGTACTGGTTGCGGCGGAAGATCATTGAAAGCCGCACCAGCACTGCCAAGCTGCCGTTTGAAACTGTGTTTGTGTTCATTATCAAGGCTTGGAATGCCTCCAGCCAGAACAAGCCGCTCAAGTTTCTTAAGTGGATTGAGGGGGAGGAGTTCCCCAAAATTGTTGGGGCTGGTCCGGACCTGAAACTGGCCAAGACCGCCTAGCAGCTTCGAATCTCCGGTTCGCCGGCTGTAGTTGGCTCGTAGCTGGCTACAGCCGGTCACTGGTGGTTCCAAGCACATAAGGAGTAAGGCTATGGCGTGGGTACACGCGACTTGGATTGGGTTGCTGGTGTTTTCCGCCTTGGTCAGTGTGGGCGTAATACTGTGGTACGAGCTGGTCAATGCCCCGCTTAGAAATGATTGGGACGAGGACGAGCTCAATGACGGTAGCCTTGATCACACCGGGTTTCCGCCTTGGAGTGACATGTAATGCCCAAACTAGGTAAACCAGAATTCCAGCCAGCTAGAAAGCTACAGCTAGGGCGTAGCCTGTACGAACGGCTGAAGACCGTGGCGGAATGCCAAGAGGCCTACAGCAAGGCCACACCCAAGGAGAAGGAACAGATCAAGGGGTTTGTGGAAGCAGTTACGCATGGCGTGTTTGGGCTTACCCATATCCACAACCTGGATACGGGTAAGCTGATGCTGACTGCTTGGGTAGTGCTGCCCGGCAAGGACATAGGGTTAAACGTCAACCAGATGCGTAGGGTGGTTGGCTTGGGTGGCATTAAAGGTGGTGACTACGCTATACCCGAACCCGTGGATTCTTACTAAGGAACACAGCCGTGGGTCTTGACCTAAAGGTAGCCCCGATCAAGTATGCCAAGAACGTAGCTAAGGACTGGTGGCTGGCTAGGGACGTGCTTAGCTTTGACCGGGACTACAGCCTGTTTGGGCAAATACAGCGGATAGGGAACAGCACCGTAGTCCTAAACCCAGTAGCTCTACCCGCTGGTGTTGAGTTCCAGTGGTATTCCGACGAGGGTATTAAGACCCTAACAACTGACGCCTACGGTACGCTTCTTACGTGGGTACCTACCCACGAGTTTGGCCGAGTGAACTTTAGGCATAGCCATTCAATGTGGAACCAAGTAGTAGTGCAGTTCCTAACCAGTTTACCCAAAGAAATGCCCGTGGTCCTTTACTGGTGTTAGGAGTACTAACCATGCCCGTCGTAGGCCAGCCCATTAAGCTCGTTGTTCGCTATGCCCTGTGGCACCGTAAGCCCGGCAGCAGCCCATTTACAGCCACCCACAAGGCCCAGCCCCTAGCCTTTGCCAGCCTAGCCGAAGCCCGGCAATGGGCTGGTAAGCATGGCTATGGGGGCATTACAGTAATGGGTACCACCCCATAAGGTACGCACCATGGAACCCCTACCCCCTCCCATCCAGGCTGAGTTTGGTCCTATCGTTGGTGGCTACATACGCCGCAGCCAGCGTAAGCATGTTCGGCGGCTGCCCAAGTGGCTAAAGGATCTAGTCAGCATTGTGGGCGGGGGTATTACTGGGGGGAGCTTGGGTGTGATAATCATCTGGTGGGCTTTGCACATGGACCCCTTCAACCTAGGCCCAGTGGTTAGCCAGCATTACCCGGTGATTGTGCCGAAGGAATTTCGGGCACAGCCTGTGAAGGCGAGTATTGCTCACAAGTCCCACAGCAAGCAATAGCTTCCAGTGGCTTGCTGATGGTGCATTCCTTGAACAAGGCACACTGAAACACCTTGATACGGGTGCCACCACAAGGCTCGCAGCCTATTTGCCGGGTTGGCTCACCCCTGTGTATGCAATCAGGTTTGATTGCCGGCTTAGGGGCTTGCTGAGCAATAGGCTCGCCAGACGTGGGGTCAACTAGAGTAGTGGTACGGTCCATAGGTTCTTCAGGAATTGGGTGTTGACTGTGATATCGCAGCCGTCAGTAATCCAGTTAGAATCACCAGCCACTACGAACTCAGTATTGGTAGCTGGTTTGCTACGGGCAATCCAAGGGTGTGCCCCGGTGACCGTCTTGGACAAGGTTGTACCCCCGGAAACTTGGGAAGTCAACCCGTAGTACAGGTTTGGGGTTTGCCCGGCTGTTAGTGCATCTGGTTCTACCGTTCCAGGCTTACCACAGCCACCATCGATAAAATCCGGAACGATGGTAACGCCAGTTACGCCGCTGACACTATTCAGGTAGGTGTTGGTTCCAGGAAATCCACTGTGCTCTCCAAATACAGCCAGCCTACCCCGCCAAGTGTCTCCTGAAATTTGTGACCACCACGTAGGGTCGGTAAGTGCAAAAGGCCAAACTACCAAAGCATAGTCATTCAGGGTGCCTGTCCAACTGGTGTCGTAGTTAACGGTCAAGCCCATACCAGTGTAAATAGCTTCCGCTCCTAGCATGGTTACAGAGAACTCACTGTTGGCCAGCCAGAACAGCACTCGGCCGCTACAGCAACAGTCGGGGTCTATGGTAAGGCTGGGTGTGGGCGTGGCTTTTAGAATGAGCCTAGTGACCCCACCCGTTGTGCTGATTTGTAGTTCGTCAGCCATTACGGGCATTCCTTCAATGGAATCTTAGTGACGAACGTTGGGTTAGTGGCGTACTCCACAGCACAAGTGGCCTGCCGTACTTCTATGAATGTTTTAGCCACATTGATGCGAATGTCCATTAGCACCGCTTCGGCCTTCTTTTCTACATCAATGACTATGTAGGCCCCTAGGGTTTGGTGCCATAGCAGTTCTACCGTGTCCCCGTCCTTGCCCTTGTGCCCGTAGCTGTTGCGGCAAGTGACCGGCAATGGTGTGGGGGCTACGTTGAATGGGGCTGGGCTAGTGACTACGAAACCAGTAATGTCGGCTATGCCGTTGCTGTCCATGCCCGAGGACATCTGAATAACAGCCGTGCCGTATAGAGCTCGCTGGGTTACAACTAGGCACTCGTAGCGGTTGGCCTTGTCGTTCCATATTGCCTTGCCCCTACTACCATCAACCACGCCTGGATATAGCCGGTCAGCATCCCAAATGGTTATGTCCGTACCGCTGTCCACTGGGGCTGTATCACCTTGGTCAAAGCTGTTGGCTACCGTGGCGGCAAAGTTGTCGCTGCCCCCAGCCCGGTCAGTGCTGACTGTGAATTCCACAATCAAGGCCCGACGTTGCATGTACACGATGTCATACTTACCATCGCTACGTTGGCTGGCCAAGCCTTGGGCACCTACAGGCCCAGACCACATTCCGTAGTTCGTGCTGTAGCTGTCCACCACGGTAATGGTTTGGCTGCCAGCCCCCACGGTGTAGCTGCCACCACTTAGGATCATGGTTTGGGCTGTGGCTACATTGCCCGGACCCAAGCTAAGAGCACTGGTAAGCCTAAAGGGAGTCAGCCCTGTACCGCTGGCCGACTTACGCACCAAGTACAGCGGATACTGTAGGCCGCTGCTAGTGGCTACCCCGCTTAGCCGGGCTGGTCCGTAGTAGTCTAGCTGAATGGCGGTTACGTTGCCGTGGTTGTTGTCGTAGTCATCTACAAACAATATCCAGCACGGGTCCAGGCTGACCATTGCCTTATCGACCCAGCGTTTGACTACACCTTTGTGGAACCCATCCGTGTTGGCTGAAACTACAGCCCCAGCCGTTTCACCATCATGGTTGACCTGAACGATGTTGGGCAGCCGGGGATAGCTAGGGTAGGTGTGCCGGCTTAGGTCTAGCGGGCTGTACTGCTCGTGCTCGGGTGTGCCTAGCTCCTCGTCCATCCAGAACTGAACGTTGCCGTTGGTGGCTGGCTTGTAGCCGTAGATCAAATCGTTCTTGCAGATGTACTCGGTACAAGTGCCACCTAGCTGGTTTTCGTAGTCATCAAAGTTACGCCAGATGACAGCCCTGATCTGCCCACCCGGGATGAAGTCTGTCTTTAGGCCAATATGAATTCGGTGCTTGGTGGTTACAGCGTAGCGGGTTACGTACCTGTTCTTTCGGTTGGTGGTTCGGGTGTTGATTGCCGTTTGGTTTTCAATCGTACCGTCTTCACCCACCATGTAGGCCAAGTCGTCCCAGTAGGGGATTACCCCTTGGGCACCTGTGATGCCTGTGGTTTCTGTACGCCGGTAGTGGTTGTCGTTCAGGACCCAGTTGTTGTACAGCTCGGTATCACGTTCTTGACCGTAACCCCTACGAGTGCGGGCAAAGTAATAGGCCAGCGTGGCTGCCGTTTGGCTGACGTTGAGGGTGTAAGGCTCACCGCTCCACTTCAGGTCGCTGTTGCTGTCCAGTACCGTTTGGGTAGCCCCTAGCTGAACGATGGTGTACTGGTTGGTGGTAGGGTCGTGGCACAAGGCACAGTCCAAGTGGTCCAGCACCGTGTTCAGGCACTTGTAGGCGTTGTGCCCGACGAACCAATGCTGCTCTGGCTTACCGTCTATGGGCAGGGTGCCGGGCAGATTGGGGTACGTGCCTAGAAAGCTACACTTGTCCCACAGGCGTTGCAGCAGCTTGTCCCACGTGTCGTAGCTGTCTGTTCCAGTTAGGTAGTTAGAGCTGTTGGCATAGCTTCGCAGGTTGCTAAACGTAACATCGCTGTCGCTCTTGTTAGCTGCCAGCAAGCGGCTATCGGCAAACTCCACTAGAAACAGGGCGTTCGTATCGCCAACCCCACCACATAGCAGCCGCTCAGACTTGATCAGGTACATACCTGAGAAGGTGAGCACCGTGGGGCTTTGGCTGCTACCGTCGTCCAGGTTGGTTAGGGCTTGCCGCCAGACAATGGTGTGGGGGCTGTTAAGGTCCAGCTCGTCCATGACGGACTTAAGAATGACCAGCCACGCTTGAGTAGGAGCTGGTCCCAGTGGACAGAACACACTGTTGGCGTAGCCCGTAGCCTTGCTGCCTTTAGGAACGCTGATTTCTACCCGCTTACCGTCAACCGTAATTTCCGTAGAGAACCGGGTAGTCATTAGCGTTCCTCATAAGTGCCGGCTAGAGCCTAGCCTTCAAATGCTTTGGCAAGGTTGGGTATCGGCTGGGTAGGCATTACAAGGCTGGGACGCTTTTCAACTGAAGAATGCCCAAAGGTCTTGTTGAGTACCATTTGCTTCGCTGACTCAAAGATGCCAATAGCCAGGAAGGCGTCCTCAGGTACACCTTGCATCTGAAAGCCTTCAGGCCCTACTTCAATCAAGATTCTGACCATAGCGGTGGTCCTTTGCTGCTAGTTGAGGTTGTCGTTGCTAACAAACAGGTCCGGGGTGGAGCTGGCCACAATTTTAAGGGCTTCCGTGAGCATGTCCATACACAGCTCCTTCTGGTTCAAGGGGCCAGTGATATGGACTACGCCTGCCTCCTGTAGCTTGATGGTTAGCTCGGCAACTGGTTGGGCTGGGCTGCCCCTAGTAGCCCCAATGTGCCCGCCTTCGGCTTTCATCCTGTAGTGGTTCATACTAAGTCCCTCTTGAATGCTGGGTCTGGTTTGAATGGCGGGGGTTCTACATACTCAGCTTGAACTGGAGCTGTTTCGTTGAGGTATTGGTAGAACGTCCCGCCTTTGATTTTGACAATGTCCTTGGCACGCTGTAGCCAGCTTATGGCTTCAACCACTCCTTTCTTGGCAGCTTGCTCCACGGTTACAGGGTACCAATGGCAGCGGCAATTGCTAATGCCAATGCCATTGGCTATAATCCACCCACTGGTGTCGGTAAAGTCATACACAGGTCCATTGTAATGAAATCTCGTAAGTTTCTTAATTCTGCTGAAGTCAAACAAATTATTGGTCTTTACCTTGACGGCACGTCTGTAAAGGCTTTGGCTACAGCCTTCGGGGTTAGCCGTGGTAATGTTCATGCTCGTTTGGTTGAGAACGGCATTAGCCCAAGAACGCGGTCCGAATCTGAGTCCGCTAAATGGGCAGGACTGACTGCCAGCCAGCGTAGAGTCAAAGCCGCTGGGCAATGCAAAGCAGCTTGGGCTGCTGTTAGGGGCAGTAAGCGTTCCACAGCCAGCAAGTTGCTCGGAGCCAGAACTACGTTCGAACGGCAGTCCAAAATCCATGCTTGGGAAACTGAGATCGTAGCCATTCTCAGACCAGTCTTCTTGGACCAAGTGGTTCAGCAGTTTCCTGTCGGCAGCTACAATCTGGACATAGCCATCAAATCGTTCAGCGTCGCCGTGGAAATTGTCAACGGGCACCAAAAGTCTGGCACAGCCGCTAAGCATTTGAAGCGAACGGAATACTTGGTCACACAAGGCTGGCGTGTTTTGTTTATCGAAACTTGGCGAAAAGAAAGCAGTGTAGTCAGAACCACTTGTCCGATTACTGGCCAGTTTGCTATGCCCACTCAGCTCGGGTTTAACTTCAAAGCAATACTCAATCACGTAGTCCGTATCAGTAAGCTCGCCAGCAGCAACCCATCCACGTTGGGTGGCTACGGGGTGATTGACCGTCAGGGAAAGGTCATTACCGGACTCGGTCGTTATCTTAACCGCCTGCCCTTTATATCTGGATTTGAATCCAGCCCAAAAGACGCCCTCTACAACAGTCTCGGGTAGAATACAGTTATAGCTCCAAGGCGGGCGGAACAGCTTAAACGTAGGATCGTCGGCCCGGTAGATGTTGGTACCGTTTAGCCCGTAGCTTTCTAGGTCCCAATGCTCGGGGCGTACCCGCTTGTCGGCTGTAGCCCCATAGCCAGCATACGGAAAGGCATCGCTGACCATTGGGTCTTTTAGGGCAGCGTCTTGGGCGTTGCTGTAGGCGGCTAGGGTGTTGGTGCGGAACACGTTTTCTAAGTGGGCTGGGCTAAGGGGGCTACCTTCCTCCTCCAATCGCTTGGTAACTACAGCAATGAATTCCTTTTGCGGCAGCCCTTCAGCTAGGGCTTTGCTCAGCTGGGTACGTACATCGGCCACAGCCTTCTCGGTTAGGTCCCCGGTAATGGCGAAGCTGCCGTTTCTTACGTGCTGGGCTGTTTCCAGGTAGTGGGTGCCTACTTGCACTGGGCTGCGGTCCAGCACTTCCACGGCAACTTGTAGGGCAGGCAGGTGTACCGCAGCACTGGGCTGGGCAACTGCCGGCACTGGTAAGTTAGGGGGGCTGGTTAAGCCAGCTAATACCCCAGTAAACGCATCGGCAGCCTCGCTAGGGGCTTTGGGCAGCAAGGGCAATAGGCTACTAGGCAGCCTGCCGGCGACGTCTGCGTGGCCTGTGGCGTGGCTGGCTAGGGTGTCTGTGGTTAGGTCCAGCCCTAGCAGGGGCTGTAGCTGGGCAATTTGCCCGGCTATTAGCTGGCTAAGGCTATCTAGGGTGGCTTCGGCTAGGTTGGGTAGCCGCCTTACGCTTTCGGCTAGGCCCTTTACCCGCTGTTGGGCTGCCAGCAAGCCCTTGCCAATCAGCCCCCGTAGCTTGCTTAGCAGGTCAGGCAGTTCAATGAACTGCTCATTCTGCTGAACCGAACCCATAAAAGGGATCGCATAAGCTTCACCTCCTTTGGTCGGTGCAGCTTCGTCAACCTGAGCCTGACCTGATAGTCGTATAGGTGTGTGGTTTCTTAGCTTGTTACTAAACACGAGCCGGTCAAACACAGCCACACGACCTTCAAGCATGTTCAGCCGTTTGGCATAGTACTCGCCTCTGCCGGGCTTTACGTAAGCAATAGTGATATGAGGTTTGTAGTCAGGGAATGTGCTGGTGTGTGGGAACTTGGTTAGCTGCTCATGGAGCTCATGCAGCCCCTTGCTAAGTACATCAATTTTCAGTACGTCGTATTCACCTTCTTTGGTGAACATAGTGACAGGACCTAGCTGTATGGCGATTGGGGCATAGTTATGAACGATGTCTTCTAAGTCTTCCACCTTGTCTGTATGTAGTCCATACAGGGCTGTTACGTGGGGGTTGAGCTCCTTACCTTTTTCAGCTAAGTCATTGGGGTCAATTAGGTCACCTACCATACGCACTTCAAAAGCCAAGTCACCCGGTAGATTGAACTGGGTACTGCTGTAGTCGTGGGCTTTCTTCTGTTCTTTACCTTCTTTGTGTTGGCTGGCTTCTTTTACAGCCTCTTTAGCATCAGGCTCAACCTTAGCTAGTTTGCTGTAGTAGTTGGGGTCTTCTGTCAAGTGGTCAATGGCAATTTCCAAGGCCACTCTGTGGTCACTGGTATGCTCCAGCTCAACCTTGATGCCGGCTGCTAATTGGACCGGGTTGAACTTACTTAGGTCGTGCTCTTTGTCGCCTTTGCCACCCGGAATCAGGTCAGTACCCCGTTCACTGTGTTGGCTGGGTGGGACTTGCTGTGGTGGGGCTTGTTGGGGTGGACCCTGTTCACCCACTGGACCGCCAATGCTGCTACCGGCTAGACTGCTGCCGCTAATATCACCAGCAAAGCTCTCCACGAGGGACTTGGGCTCAATCTTGTAGTCAACGTCCTTGCCCCAATTGAGCCAAGCTACAGGACGCAATACTTGCTCGTCAACGCACTGCACAATTTGAATAAGCTCGTTGGTGCACACGCTTAGCAACACCAAGAACGGAATGCTTCGGCCGCTAAAGCCGCTACCTGTGTCAGCGGCTTGTACCACTTCCCGGGGAATGTCAGCACCCTTGAGGATGTTGTCATCACACAGGTCCACCCATTGGAAAATTTCCGTGGCTCCCGCCACTGTCTGGGGAGGAGAGTACCCGGTCAGTTCTTTACCGTTGTTGTCTAGCAGCCTTGGTAGGGTTAGGGCGGCTCCGCTAAGCCGGTTTTCAGCCGTTTCCCGGAGCAGGTCACGCCAGCTAACTTCATTGCCGTCGGGTAGGGTCAGCTTCAGGTGCGGTGGGTACCAGAAGATATCCCCAATGTAGGCGTCCTTGACCATCCTAAGTTGCTGTAGCCGCTTAGCCCCGTGGTCCATCCATTTCTCGTACCATGCTGGATATTGCCTACGGGTAAGGGCTACACCGTACTGGCTGCCAAACTCAGGGTTGAACTTAAGCCACAGGGCTTGAGGGTGGTACAGGGGCTTACCCTTTACCCGCATTCCACACAACTGGTTGCCAGAGCGGACTTCCAGTGCTCGGGAGTCTTCGGGGGCAAAGTCCTTCAGCCCGTTGATGGTTAGCAAGCCCTTCTCATCCACTTTATAGATGGTCTGTAGCGGGGCAAAGCCCCACTTCTTGGCACTTACCAGCTTGGGTCTGTGGTGCTTCCACAGGTAGTCCCACTGGTCTTGCACCCACTGCCGGACCTGTTCGTTGGGGCTGGTGACTGTCACCTCGGCAGCCATCAGAGCAGCGTTGCGAATGTTCATGCTAAAGTCCACAATCGGGTCGGACGTTAGCATCATTCGGGCTGTCCACAGCCGCCATAAAGGTAGGTTGCTTACGAACAGCTCGCCAAAGTAGGCATAGCGGCTGCTTTGATACTCAGCCGTGGGATCCTTCTTGAGCAAGCCCTGTTTGATTTCAGACCGAGTACGACGCTTGGGCAAGCGGGGCGTACCGGCACTGATAACCGGGTTAGCCGGGTTAACAGCTACGTTGATGGACTGATTGGCAAAGCCGTTAGGTTTCTTAGCCATAGCGTTTATACGTTGCGTCTAGCCCTAGCACTCTGCGAGTGAATCCTTAGCACTCAACTAGTTCACCGTTGGTCAAGTAGCCGTGCCACTTGTTGATTCCAGTGCAGTTGATGCTTGGGGTCAAGGTTAGGTCAGGCTGTAGCTTGCCATCCAAAATGCCTTTGACTACGTCCCAACAAGGAACATCCGGGGGATGGGGTTCACTGGGTACTTTGATATGGATGCCGGATACATCGCCGCTATGGATGCCGGATACATCGCCGCTGGGTAGCCTTATCATTAGCCTACCAGTCTTGCCGTTCCACAGCCACAGGTACACAGCCCCGAGCATGTCGGTGCTGTGGAACTCTTCGGCGTCTGGACAAATGGTTATCTTCATTAGACCGTGGTTGGTAGGCTACCAGCATTGAGTTGACCCAGTTTGATTTGCATCTTGGCTTCAGTCAGGGCTTTCTCAGCTGCTTCTGCACTGCCTGTGGTTAGCAGCACAATGTTGGCAATACCCTCGGGCGTGGTTGTGTTCAGCTTGGACTGGTGCAGCAACATGGTCGCTAGTACCTTGGGGATGTTGGTTATCCAAGCTTCTTTTTCTTCTAAAGGCCAATCTTGGTAGTTACTGGGGACTCCTGCATAGAAGTGGGCAATGCAGCAGTCCCCGAAACTTTTATTGAGCGTTCCTTGTTGAGGTCAGCCACCCGCTTGCAAATCAGGTCGTTGAACTCCAGGGCAGTTGACTCAGCAATCTGCTCAATAGGTACGCCCAGTTTCTTACTTAGCCACTCCTTGACCAAGGCCCAACGGCTGGATTCGTCGGGCTTCTTAAAAGCAGTTTCAATCAGCCGTCTGGCCTCATAGATGTCTATGCGGGCACGGGCTGAGCCATCGGCACTTTCTAGCACCATAAAGGCACTAGGAGCCAGCCTGAATACTTCGGTCTGTTCAATGTCTAAGTTAGCGGTGTCCATTAGTAGTTACCTGTGGCCAGTACTCCTGTAGTTGGGGTGGGGGCAGCTCCGCAGCTTGCCCGGTTTTCTGGTGTCTGCACAGCACTGATAGTGCCCGGTACCCTGTAGATGCGATAGCCACTAATGGCCCACACTGGGCAGCCAAAGCTATCAAAGGCCCAATACGGGGCGTTCGGGCTTTGGTCAATTTCCACGGGCGTAATACCACCGATAGATTTGATCGATGGTATGTAAGGCTTGTTGACAAACCTTAAGCCCCTGAACTTCACAGCCACATAGGTACTAGGGTAGCCTTGCTGTTCGACCACATCGTAATCGCTGCTGCCTTGGCTGACCAGCGAACCACCTAGTGGAATACTCGTGTTGTCTATGGGGTCAGTAATGGGAAAGCCACTGGCAAGGCTGGGTACAAAGCTGGCAGCCTTCTTGTGGAAGTAAGGGTCGTCCTTACGTAGCACCTTGATTTCCATATCAAACGTAATCCAGCCCCCGTCTGTAGGCACAGCCGGGCAAGTGAAGCTAGGTAGGCTGTTGGTGCTAACACTGAAGCTATTAGGGCTGGTAGCACCGATGGTCTTAGTAACTACACCGTCACAGATGTCTATGATAACTGCTTCAGAGGCAGAGCTTTGGATACCGCTGGTGCCTCGGTTGCCCCACAGAGCCGCCATACTAGCCACCCAAGTGCTGTAAGTCTGGTTGGCTCCAAAGGTAGTGCCAATCATGCTACTGACCGGCTCCCAGATGCCTGCCGCTGAAAGCATGGCGTTTAGGCAGCCACCCGCTACCATCCAAACGATAGAGCACTCGGTTTGCCTAGCATCATCGAACTTACCGTTGGTAATGCTGAGCTTGATGGGCATGACCATCTTGCCCGTGGGTAAGCCAGCTTGAATAGAGGCTTGCTTGGCAATAGCAGCCGCTAGAAACAGCTTGCCAGCCATGTCCCTATGAACGTTGGGGGCTGTTTTGATGGCCATTTGCAAGGCACAAATAGACTGAGCAAAGCCACCCTTGCCATCACCAGCACTGAAGCTGAAGCTACCCTTAGCTTGGGTTACTCCATCTGGTAACGGGTCGCCTTCTAGCTGTTGGTCAGTAATGCTGAACCGTAGTATCCGTTTGTCTTCGGCTTCATTCCAGCTATTCTGTACCCGCTTGAAACCGACAGGCAGTAGAACAACAAGGTTGCCACGGGTCTGCTCGGCAATAGCCAAGACTAGCTTGTTGTTGCCAGCATAGTTTCTGTGGCCAGCAATCTGCACCATACCCGAAATGGTACGGGTGGTTAGTCCTTCAAAGTCGTTGTTCCAGGTTGTACTGAAGTTAAAGGCTTGGAAAGTAAGAACATCTTGAGTACCGTCATTCAAGCAGGGCATGTATTGGAAGTTGATTGACCATGCCAGCTCCCAAGACAGTTGACCACCGATTGGGGTCATCTGTAGTGGTCCGGGCTTGGGGCCATTACCAATGTCCAGGCTAACAATGTCAAAGTAGTTCTTAGCTGGATCAACATTAGGTTCGTTAACTAGGTCGTGGCTGTAAAAGCCGTAGCCTAAGCCAGCAATCCTGAGCTGCTTGGCTGGAGCGGATAAGGCTTGTTGAAGTTGGGCCATAGCCACTGTCATATTGAATTCGCTGGTCTCAAAGAAAATACAGCGAACCTGCACAGTCACGTCTATGTACAGCAAAGACCTGCCCGTTGGGTCATAGACTGGCGTACCAACAAACTGGTAACTAGGAGGCAGGGACTTGTAGCCAGCGTCCGCTCCACCAAACTGCACCCCGTTATAGGTCAGCGTGGCCCCGCTCAAGTTGGTGTTGACAATGGTTGCCATTACAAGTCTAAGCCAGCTACAGGAGGCACACGGGGGCGTTCAAAGTTGACGGGCTGCATATTCGTTTCTACAAACGGGTGGGGCAGCTTGGGCATGGGTAGATTGTCGTTCCAGTACCGCAGCGGGTTACGGTCCTTGATATCATTCATGTCATTGGGATAGACCAGCTTGTTGGCATTACCCATCGTTTTTAGCAGCAAGCCAAAGGCATTTCCGTATTGAGCTACTTGAGCTCCAGTCTGAACCCACCACTTGGCCCTAGGACTATCGTTCAGCCAGTCCGCTATACCCTTGGCAGTGTTGCCTAGCAGCTTGGTGACTTCAGCAAAGTCCTTGAGTACTGGCTCAAACACAATATCCCGAATACCTTGGACACCTGTGCTCAACCGGCTGCGACCAGTTACGTACTCAGCTATTTCATCCCCTAGTATGTGGCTGGTGCGTAGGTTGGCCATAAGCTGGCGAACATTGGCTTGGGCTTCAGCCGTAGCTACTTCCGGGCTTAGCCCTTGGGTTTGGGCACGGGCTGCTTCGGCTACAGCTTCTAGGGTCCTTAGGCCAGCGTAGGGCACAGCCAGTGCGGCAGCCCCTACCCCTACGAACGGAGCAGCAGCCATAAGAGCCGGCACAGCAGCCCCTAGTGAGCTGGCTACACCCGGTAGCTGAACGGCTGTATTGGCTAAGCCGGCAGCAGCACTACCCATAGGCCCAAAGGCATGAACGAAGTGGCTAATGGCGTTAACTGTACCGGCTACTCCTGTGGCTGTGTCCACCACTTCGGCTTCAATGGCTGTGGCACCCGGTAAGCCGGGAATCTGTGGGGGTGGGGTAACTGGAGCCGGGGGTGGTCGCCTGGACTGCTCAATACGGGCTTGCTCTTCAGCCTGTACCCGCTGCTCGTCTTGGTATTCAGCTTGCCTACGCCGCTCCCGCCTTAGCAGCAGCTCCACGTCATCTTCTGTGGGCTTGGCTGCACTAGGGCTAGGGGGTGCTGCCGCAGCTTGGCTAGGCACAGGCTGGGCAGGGGGTGCTATTTGGGCTTGGGCTGTGCCTAGGGCTTGGTCTAGCAGATTTTGGGCTTGGCCTTGCTTAATACCTAATGCCTTGGCCAGCTCTTCTGCCGTCGTTTTAGGGTCGGCTTGTACAATCTGGCTGACCGTATGCAGCAGCGGGTCGGTGCTGGCTGTGCCGACGTTTACAGGGGGTATAGCGGCAGCCGTAGCCTGTGGCACTTGGTAGGTCGTGCTGGCTGGTGGCGGCTGTTGGGGCTGGGCTTGGGCTACAAAGTTGCCCACACCCCCGGCAGCAGCCATAGCGTTAAGCAAGGCAGCCGTTTGGGGGTCAATTGTAACGGCAGCCCCAGCCTGAGAGACTACACCCGGTCCCCCTGGAGTTTGGCTGCTTTCATCCCTGAAATTGATGTTAAGGGTAGCCCCGTCCACACGGTAGTCTTTCTGCTATTGATTAGGTGTCTGTGAAGAACTTGGCTTTGTAGGAGCCACCGCTGTTCGGTTGGGGTAGTACACCCAAGGCGACCACCACGTTGCGTTCTTGGGGGCCAGCCTGAATGTCCAGGTTGTGTCCAGGCAGCGTGGCACAGTAGTGGTAAGTACGGGTCACAGGCCCATAGGTAGCGGCTGGGGTGTTGGCCAGAGCCGTCATAACCAGAGCTTGGCAGTAGCTGCTGAATAGCCTACCCGGCTCATCTATGACCCCTTGGTTGCTGCCGAAAGGCCACATGAAGAGCTTGCTGTTGGTAGTCCATTCCTTGACCACGATAACAGCAAAGTAGCCACCACCCCGTAGGATGTAGTCAATGATTGTGTCGCCCCACTGGGTAGCCCGAACCGGCAGGCCGAAGGGGCTTTGCTGCATACGAGCAGGCCCTTCCGTCAAGCCGATGTCATTGCCGTTCCAGGTGAAGGTGTACGGACCAGCGGGAATAGCCGGGTTGATAACTGTCATCTGTGTTACCTACTGGGGTGTTAGGCTGACTCGTTGATGCGTAAACCAACAGCAGCAAGGGTAGCGGTGATGTTAGTGTCCATATCTAGCAGCGTCAAGCCTTCATTGTCCTTGACAAACTGCTGTAGGTTGTTGAAGTCATCCAGCTTGGGGATGCCCAGAATGTACCCGTAGTGGCTTACCCCGTCCTTGTCTTCCCACACATCGGGCATGATGTTGAGCGGGTCACCTTTGGTGAAGCCGGCCATACCAGCCTTCTCAAGCAGGTCTGAGCGGCTGTTGAACTTACGTACGAGTAGCAGTTGGTCAATCATTTGGTTATCCTTGTGCGTCGTTTATACTGCGAAGTTTCTGTTCTCTATGTAAACCCCTGAAGCGTAAACGGTACCCATACCAAATCTGTTCAGCACCACCGTCATCCACACCAAAGGTTTCCATCCGCCCTCGGCCCTTATAAATCAGTGGTCGGTAGAACCTAGCCCCGTAATCTTCGGACGGCAAATTGTACCGTGTGTTAAGCCCTTCTAAAAAGGCATAGTTTGTGTGGAGTCCGTTAAACCTTGGCAGCAGCACAGTCCGTTCTAGGTCACTTAGGGTCCAGCTACCCAGCAAGTACTTATCGCTAGGAAGCTTTAATTGGGCCAGCCTATCGCGTTGGGTCAGGTGTTCCTTACGACGCCAAATACCAATAGTCAGGGTCAGCACTTCCAGTATGGAGTCAGTGGTTTCGTTTCCGGTTTCTACTCCTCCGTCGTCTATGGCTACGTAAAACTGCCCAGCGTCTTGCAACATGGGCAAGGCATCGTAATTGACGCCGCACTCGTTGTTCTTCCAATCGTTCTGCTCCCTGAACCATTGCTGGCAGTGCTCTAAGGCTAAGGACATACTCATGGTGTGTTACCGCAGTAAGGGTATATGCGGCAGCCCTAGCAGCGACTGGAGCAGTATCAACAGGAAAATCAAGGCCAAAATTAAGCACACAATTTGCTTAGCCGGCTGGGGAATTGGTAGCATCCCTAGGATCAAGTACACTACGTAAATGACCAAGGCAAAGCACAGTAACCAAATCAGTAAGCTAATCACTGGTTGAGTCCTTTGCCGGAATGGAATAGCTCGCCGATGCGTTGTAAGCCCTGTATGGCTACTCCTAGTATCTGTTGCCACCAGCTACTAGGAAATTCTTTGGGCCACAGCCTACGCAACGGTCTTGTCTTGGCCTCGTGGTGGTACTCGGCATATTTAACGTTGGTGCCTACCGTGATGCTGTCAGCCGTATGCTCAAACACTTGGTCAACACCACCTTTGCCGTGGGTCTTCTGGTAGGTACCACCTGGACCGGCTTCAAACACAATGCCGGGCTGAATGCTGGCTCGCAGTCGACCAGTGTCCACAAGTATCTGGACCTGCCGGTTGCCGTACACTTCCAGCTTGGTTTTGCCGCCAGCCTTTTTAATGATAGACCAAGCAATACGGGCAGCCACTTCCTTAGCCTTAGCATCGCTTAGTCGCATGGTGTACCAAGCCAGCCTGTCGGCGTATATACGTCGCCAGTGCTTTAGCTGTTCCTTGGTGAGTAAGCCCTTCTTATCACCCGGAGCGTACCTGTGGGCTTTGCCTAGCCCGTGGGCTGCCTTTAGCTCCTTGACTTCCCCGGGACCAAACCTGCGACCATAGGCCAAATAGGCTTTACTGAGTGGGGGCCACTTCTCTCCGTCTGCCCCGGTAAAGCCCCTGCCTAGCTGGTCAAAGTTGGGTGCCACAAGGCTCAGTATGGCGTAACCAATGCGGCTACGAAAGCCCATAGCGATGCCATAGACGTCCTGCACCCGACCGGATAGCATACCGGGTAAGTCCCGCACTAGCTTGCGTAGGGCAGGCTTCTGGTCGCTCGTGGTTGTTACCGTAACGTCCATTACTTCAGGGCTTCTTCCAGCTTGGCCTTAAGCCGGGTTTGAAACAGCCATAGGTAGCCACCCACAAACACATTGACCGGGATGTCTTCGGTTTGTAGGTGTAGGTAGTTAGGGGCTAGAGTGGCACTGCCTAGCACGGTCTTGCCATAGGCGTCTAGTTCAAAGTTGACCGTGTGGGCAGCTTGTACGTAAGTGAATTCCACTAGCTTGACGTTGGAGTTGCTCAGGGTTGGCAGCAAGGCCAGTAGCTTGTCTTTGGCTTGCTCCAGCGGCAAGTTGTGCGGCACAGTGATGTCAATTTTCATTTATACACCCTGCCGGAAATCATGTCTCGACCAATGACCACGTCCGTATCTACGTGGGGGTTGTAAGCCTTCCAGTCCCGACCATGACCATACAGAAAGTGGCAGCCATTCTCCTCACACAGGGTAATCAGGTTGCTGTCCACTAGCTCCAGGGCTGGGTACAAGTGATAGGGCTTCTTGTGGTGTACGTTTAGGTTCTGGGTGGTACCACACACATTACAGCGGGGGTCTTCAATCAGGTGACTAGCCCGCTTGGCTGGCCACTTGGGGCTTCTACCTTCCGTGGGCTTGCCAGCTAGGTAGAAGCCC
>Ga0247664_1000011_pt1 | contig 51759 bp, 72 predicted proteins | sample CNK05_metaG_FD_182715 | JGI IMG/M metagenome (GOLD analysis project Ga0247664, IMG submission 182715) | Soil microbial communities from Purdue University Martell Research Forest, Indiana, United States - CNK05 | ecosystem: Environmental > Terrestrial > Soil > Temperate forest > Bulk soil...
AAAAGAAAGGAAAGCTAATGAATGAAGTCAATACTGACCTGGCTAAGGTCGCTGCTCCCAAGCAAGACCAGAAGCCAGCCGAGCAGACCAAGCCGGAAAACAAAGAAGTCGAAGTAAAGAAGTAATCTCTCTTTAATTCATATTAAAGGCCCCTTAGACGCACAAGGATGCATCTGGGGCCTTTTCTATTTGGAGAAGACATGTTAACAAGTCAACTTGTAGAAATGTACGGTTACAAGGAATTCAAAGACGGTAGTGCACATCTTTGGTTATCACAACATCCCTATGATCCTGGCGGAAGCATTTGCTTACCTTGCAAATGGTGGGAACAGGAAACTATAAAATCTGGTTTAGACTATCCACCAGAATTCATATTTTTCTTCACTGCCCCAATTCATAAAAGAAAGAAGTTTAGACGAATGAAATCCTTTGGAACCTGTGTAGGAACACAATATACAGCTACAGATTCTTACAATAAGATAATGATTTCTTTAGATGATTGCAGTAATAAGCCCTGCATTACATCCACCGCAGCGCCAACGCTTGTGTGTGCACAAAAAGAAGAAAAGGGAACTACCATGGCTACTTTCAACACTACGGCTGACCTCACTGCCCAGCAGAAGAACTATCTGGCCTCGCGGTTGGATACTCTGAAGTGGCAGAAGGCTGACGAACTTCGTGCGCCTTACGGCCTGAAGGATGACGACGCACCGCAGTCGTTCGATGAACTCCTGGAGCGCCTTGACAAGGGTCGCTACGTGATCTCGGATGAGAAGCGTAAGCTGAAGTACGGCTGGTACGATGCCATGTGCTACGTTGAGTGGCGTGACCCGGCGATCAAGAAGGATCGTGAAGGTTACGATGCGGCTGTCGAGAAGGTCGAGGCTGCTGCGCTCAAGGTGAAGGACATCATCGTCGTCAAGTCGCTGGACGATGGTCTTGCTGCCGTGGAAGCTTTCGAGACTGCCGCGTTTCAGTGACAATTGGTGGATCAGGGTTCTAGAAGAAACGTATAACGTTCCAAACCCTCTCTACTACTACCTCTAAACAAACTAAAACCCCCGGTTGAAGCTTTTGGCTTTAATCGGGGGTTGTTTCTTGCCTGTGAATAAGTCTATGGCAGTTTGCACACAATGTTATCAAATTATTTGGATCATTATTATGATGGTTCTGGTCTATGTGATGAACATCTAGTTGACAACGATTTTCAGCTATAAAACCACAACGTGAACAACATTCCTCTTTAAACTTTCTATAAATTCTTTCGCCATTACAACGATAGACATAAAATTGTTTACGTTTTCTTATTCCAAATCTCTTTTCATCACACCAAGAACATAAGGCTTGATACGTTCCTTTAGAAGTTTTCTTTTGCTTATTCTTCTTGCAGAAAACACAAATCCCCTGGATGTGGGTTGCTTCTGGTTTTCTATAAAGCCAAGCGCTCATATTCAGGGGGTTTATTTGTGTCTATTTGAAATTTAGGGTTAATATCTAGAACCTAACTCAGATTTCTTAGTCTTTTGGTCGTGAATAATTTGAGATCCTCGTTGAATGTCTTCAGTATCCTTACCTAAGGATAGTAAACGTTGTGTATCCGTCATTCCTGCTCTACGAGAAGCATTTCTAGCTTCTACTTCACCTGCAATAGAACTGTAAAGAGGATGCTCCGCATCTTCGAGTGTTGATTTAGCAATTTTTACAGCTTCTTCATAAATCGTTTGACGTTCAGTAGGTCCTTTAGCAGATTTATATTCCTGCGAAAGCCTCTTGATTTCGTTAAAATTTCCCTGATAATTTCTTTTAATAATAGCAGATTTAAGATTATCTTTTAAAACAGCTTCAATTTCATTAGGAGTTCCAATGGTAAAACCTTCTTTAAACTGGATCCAATGTTGAATTTCATGAAGCATTGTGCTTTTAATCTTTTCAGGATCGTTTACAATTTTAGGGTTTATATAAATTGTATTTACATTAGAATCAAACATTCCATAAAAACCCTTCTTCTCCATAATTGGAGTTTCTACAACAAGAACATCTTTTAATTCTGGGTATACTTTGAAAAGCTTTTCATGGTCAAGAACATCTCCTAAATAACCTGCTCGAATTTTTCCAAATTCTTTTGGAGCTTTGTAATCTTCTAGTTTTTCAGGATTGAACTTTGCTTGGTGATCAGATATCTCGTTTTTCCAACGTCCTTCTGAGCCTCTTTCTAAACCAGTCATCTTTTTAATTAAACGTTCATCAATGCCCGCTGTTTCCATTTTACCTGCAAGACGTAAGGCGTCTTGAGACAAACGCCCACCAAATAACCCTAAACCTTGTTTATATGGAGCAGAGGCCATGCCTAGACCTAGAAGATCAAAAGCTACTTCAGCACCTTTGGAAGCTACTTCAGGATGGTCTTCAACGCTAGCACCTAAGGGCATTTGCATTGCAGATTCAGTGAAATCTTTGATGGCTGCTAAAGGCTTAGTGACAACAGCGTTATAAACCTTACTAGCAGTAGGAGCTACAATCTTATCATAGACAAAAGATGGAGCTTGGTTGGCGAAAGAAGAACCTTCATCCACCCAATCAGAACCAGGTTGTTCCCAATTCTTGCGCATTGGGTTAAATGTTACCTGATCAAGGGGTGCCCTATCATCAGCAAATGCAGGTGCAGCTACAGCAGCCTGGAATTCATCCTCGTGATATTGACCATCGCTTGTACCAATAGGCATTTAGCGTCTCCGGCCACCGCTAGGCTCAATAGGTCCATACTCAATACCTGTGATGGTATTAGCAGGATCAGTTAGGTTTTGTCCAGGAGGCATCTTGCGTCCAGTTACATCCATTGCTTCTGGTATAGGTTCATTAGTAGGATTACGGACGAAGTCCATAGGAGTCCCACCTCTACGTCTATCTGGCGAACTATAGTGCATTATGTCGTTAGATGTATTTGGAGTGGTACTACCCCTAGGGCTTTCTGTTTTACGCGATCCTGGGGCATTTGTGGGCGATTGCGGGGCATTCTGTGAGCCACCCTCGGTAGGCTTAGTGCGAGACAAAACCATTGCTTCACCCATTGCCTGGATGGGATTGACCTCTGTACCCTCTGCCTTCTTATTAGGATCGAAGCCAGCATTGCGTAGCTGTGCCATTACAAAAGCATCTGGGTCTCCATCAACAGACCTAGCCCAGTTAGCCTGACCTTGAATACCGATATTGAGACGGTCAATGATTGTTTTAGCGTAGCGATACTGACGTACAGCAGCTAGACCAGTGTTCTTGAATTGAGAGGCAGCTTCAAACTCAGCCTTAGGCTTAATGTCAAATCTAGATTGATCTGAGTTATAGCTAATCTGATAATTAGTATTAAGCATGAGCGAGCTTAATTCTTTGGCTTCTTTACCAAAGAGTTGCACGGCAAACTCATTCTTTACCCAAGCTTCATACTGTCCAGCTAGACCTGGTTGTATTCTATCTAGACGTTTGACTTCATCGGCTACTCCCTTAGAAGTATAGTCAGAATAGACTGCATACTTACCAGGAGCATAGGTGCCATCTGGCTTCCAGTAATCAGGTCTAAACCAAGCTAAGTGATTTCTATTGGTAGGATCAAATGCTGCCTGTAAGAAGCCAATCTTAGCTTTGTCAGACACCTTAGGATCTGTGACATTATCTGCGAATGTTTTACTTACACCTGCATAGTAATTGTTATCGGTAACGTTGTTCTTTTGTGCTTCTGCAAAGACCTTGTTCATAGTTACTTTAGCAGGAGGCAAGGAACTGCCCGAACGTTGTGGCGTAGTAGGTTGCTCAGGTGGAGCAAGAATACTGTCGATATGTTTGCTGTTGCGAATGTCCTGGCCTTTATCAGCAGACCTCTGCGTAGCAACTTCCTTCATGGCATTATCAAACATAGTTTGAATGCCAGTCTCTATTCCTAATTTCTTTGAAATAGATTCACTGAACTTACCTGCAAGAATAGGATCAATCTTGCGTAGGGCTTCGTTAATAGAAAGCATAGTGCCTATGTCTTTGTTTTCATAGACCTTCCGCTGTGCGGTAGCTTGCATATTGGAGACTGTCCGCATGTCGTCCGCAGCCAATCCATAATCTTTGTTCTTCAACTTATCAATGACATTATCAAAGAGCTTCATGCTACCATTAATAGCTTTATCCAGTTCAATATCAGAACCCATTAAGCCTGCAACAGTGTATGTATTGCCATCACGATCTTTCAGAGGTTTGTGATATTCATCCCACTTGGCTCGGTAGAAACGTTGACGGGCATCTACAACAGCCGTGGTAATCTCTTGACCCTGCTGATCAGTCATAGTCGTCTTACCGTTGGCAACCATGGTTAAGAACTGGTCATACTTCTGTGGAGTATTGTAACCAAGGGAGTGTGCGGTAGAGACAAACCAATCAGAAGAACTTTTGTACATATCTTCTGAGATATGTTGATTGCCAAAGCGTTTATTAGCATCGGCAGACTTATCTGCTACATTATAGTCAGAAAGCTTGCGATCATTCGCAGCCTTCCAAGCAATCTTATCTTGTATCTGTGACCAGACATAGCTGGGATCGTATTTACCAGACATTAGTCCTTGTCTAAGCTCTGGTCCTTGAGGTCCTAAACTACCCATAATGTCTACGTTGTTAAACAACGATAGAACTCTGTTACGGTCTACATTTGCACCAGACATGCTGGCATTAATAGTTTGAACCAGAGATCTGATCTGAGCGTTAGCTGGATCAGTTCCTAGTGCTTTAGATACCAGGCCGTCAATGTAATCTCTGTAACCAGGATACTGTGAGCGTAGGTCTTTGCTCAAGGTGAGCATCTCTGCATAGTACTTAGTATAAGGAAGACCCTTCTCGTAAGCACCGTATAGAACGTCTAGATCCTTTGGCAGTTGCTTTAGATCATTAGGCATAGGCTTAGCTACACCAGGAGGATCTGGCCAGATGCTATCGTCAGGCTTTGCCTGAGCGTAAGCATTCATTGGATTTTCATCAACCTTGTTAGCACCTTCAATGGTGCCTGCGAGGTTTTCGTCTGAACCATCCACACCAATGGAACCAGATTTAGTTTTACCTGATTGAACGTTCTGTAGATACTGCGTGAAAGCATCTCTACGTTCATCTACGCCTGAATAGACCTTTTGCTTAATATCTTCTTTGACGACGATATCTGCAGCCTTGATGCCTGCATCCATGACGTTGGCTAAGCCGGAGAGGGCTACACCAGCAGACTTATCTGCTTCAGGTTGTGTGATACCTTTGGAATATCCCAAGTAATTGGGATCGCCTACTCCAGGAAGGTCTTGAGGAATTCTAGCCACTAATTACGGTCCTTGTAATGTTTTAGGATAAGTACGGAGATAGTCGAGTTTCTTGGCTTCAGGTACATCGTGGAGGTAGAACTTCCAGTTAGTCCGAGCAATGAGATCTTGGTGTCTGTCAGCAGCCTGAGCTATGATCTTGGCAAAGTTCTCTTCTGGGTATCCGACAGCATGTAACCAAACGAAGGCACGTTTCATATAATCTTTAGCTTGCCCTTCATTCTTGTCGTCTGCTGCTTGAAGTCCACGTCTGAACTCTTGAGTGAACTTGTTCTCAGCATACTTCCACATTTCTTCACGATCTTTAATAGACCAAGTTTTGGTGAAGACATCGTTAGCATCTTGAGGTTGTAAACCAAAAGCTGACATGAAGACAGCATTCAGAGGAGATACCTGCCCTAAGACATATTCTTTCTTGGAGAGCCAATTACCTGTGTTAATTGCAGCAATAGCGTGCCAGATACTATTGACAGATTGTATTTCTTTGAGAGGATCAAGGAAGTCTTCAGGCTTGAACTTGAACTCTCCTGTCCCTTTTATTGCATTAGATATGGCAGTTACGAAGCCATCTCCTGCTGTGAACATGTTATGGAATGTTCCGAAAGAAGCACCACCAACAATAGTCCACCAAGGTTTATCACCACGGAGAGCTTCTTTGAGTTGTTCGAAGCCTTGAGCACCGTAGCGTTCACCAATGTTATACCAATTGCCTGTAGCCATTCCAGCAACCAAAGCTGGAATACCTTCCATAGCTAAAGAGTGCAACCAGTTGTCTCCAACCACATAACCTTGTTCCAAGGCATTCTTGCGGAGGTATTCTCCGAAGGGGAAACCTGTGACACCAAGTGCAGAAGGAACACCAAAGGCAGCAGAGTATGTTGCCATGATGCGAGCTCTAGCGAGAGCACGTTCAGTTACAGTCTCTCCGATACGTTTGGAGAAGAAGACTTCTGCCAAGCGCATTTGGTAAGAGAGGAACTGTGATGTAAGGGAGAACACACCTGAATGCATTGCCGAAGCAGAGGCACGAGACATGTTGTTGGCTAAAATATCAGCACGCTCTAAGATTTGAGCACGCTCTAGTTCAGTGATGCGTCCAGTAGGATTGGCTTCTCTGAACTCTTTGAAGGCTGTATACCAAGCACCTTGTCTGACGAAGCGATCACTACCTTTGAAGAACATCTGCCCCCAATCGAGGAAGGTATTCCATTTGGTCTGAACCAGTCTGAAGTTATCTAAACGATCTTTGTAAATGTGTTCAGCACCAGAGTATTCAAACCCTGTGCGTTCTAGTTGCTCTCTAGCTTCTTTCCATTCACCTGCCTTAAAGCTCTTGAAGCCAGGCATATTAAGTTTAGTTGCCCAGTTATCTAAGGCTTCAACCATGTCTGGGTTTATTCTGGCCCATTGATGTAACAAGGCACCGTACGATCCTGCAGGCGCATGTAGAGGAGAATGCGCAGCAATGTTAACGTAGGTCATGCTGTTAGTAATCAATTGTGGGAGAGCAAACAGACCCATCTTCATATGGTAGACCATGCCTCTGACAAAGGAGACAGGATCTTTAGTAATTGGAAGAGCGGTCTGCGGTATCATTGCAGCCTTAGGCCCAATCTTATCATACATAGTATCTGATAAGTTTTGGGTTAGCTCTGCAGCAAACTTGTCTGTAATGGTAGGTTGACCTAAGAATTGCTGGATCTTAAATCTATTGGCCAGAAGAGCAGACTTTACCTGTAGAGGGGTGTCATCTTTCCAGATTGGTCTATAAAAATGTTTATAAGGAGAATACTTAAGTTCATCGTTTCCTGGTTCCAACCATTTACCAGCTTCTCTAATCCAAGACTCCACTGAGAACATCTTATAGTCATCCGCAAGCTGAGAATTCAGAATGCGAGACAATGATCTGTTCATCATTGGTAGAGGATCAACTAAGTCTGCTGGCTCATACTTGTAGATTGGATTATGGCGTGTACCTTCATTATTAATAGTAAACATCTCCCAAGCATCACGTTCACCAGTAAACTTCACCTGGAACTGTGAGGCTAGAGAGCCTTGACGTGTACCATCCTTAAAGGTCTTGGGATATCTTTCCTCAAGATCTTTATTCATATCTACAATTAAGGTATCCCGAGGAACTACAACAAGAGGTTCATGAGTATTCAGACGTGGAGGAATATCCTTGCCGTTTACTTTGCTTGGGATGAACCAAGAGCGGAACTCTTTCCACTCGATTGGCAAGTTACTGTCTTTGAAGAGTTGTTCAGCAGCTTTAAGATTTACTGCACCCTTCTTATCCATCAACTCAATGACTGGATTAAGCTTAGCTACTAAGTCATGTCCCATCTGTCTAAGAGCAATAGGCATGACTGTGGTATCTCCTTCATACCAATGTCTGAAGTCGTTCTTACCCCAGAACTCTGGACGTATCTTAGCCTGCTTAATGTAATGGTCGTATTCGTATTCAAAGTGTCCACCACCTCTACGTGGGAGTTGATCCCAGCTTAAAGGCTTCTGTTCCACGTTCTTAGTTATGACCCAACGAATGTTATATCCCTTGGCCTTATCACCAAACTCTTGGAATGGACGTTCATTAGAATTGTAAATCTCAATGACCTTGGCTTCACCACGTTTGATTAAGCCTTCCCAAGTTTCCTTGGTCTTCTTATTAACTTTAGAACTGTTCTTGTAAACTTGTTCACCGCCGAGTAAGTCTCCTACAACCATGATGGAGTCATCACCACCGGGGAAGGTATGACGTTCAACACCATCGAATGGCGCAGCAGTGTGTACTTTACCGTCTGCATCCTTAACAGCAACAGTCCAGTTCTGTGCGCCCAGGCGAGACTTGTTTCTATAAAGTTCAATGGTACGAACAATACGGTCCATCTCTACGAGACGCTTATGAGCGAAGTACGCTCTGACCTCATAGTCTTCTGGCATCCGTTTGAAAACGAACTGGTAGAAGTCTTGAAGCTCACTAATGCTTTCGAAGAAACGTCCTGGCTGTCCTTTGATATCTTTATCTAGTTGATCATTCTTTAGCGTACGCTCTAAGTCTTCCCATTGCTTCTTGCCACCCTTAGACTTAACAGCGTTGATAAGCTCACGCTCTTCATTAGCAATGTTAGTCAATAGAGCTTTAGCATATGTGACAGCATGTCTGTTCATACGATTAAGCTGTGACAGCGTATCTTCAGGAGTACGTACCCAGCTTAAGGCAGACCGAAATAGACCTGACTGCGGTGTCTGATTAATAGAAGCTTTCTTTAAAAGATCTCTGACAATGTCATCAGTAACATCCAAAGGGGCATTAACACGAATAAAGTAACCCAGACCAGTACGCGCGAGAGCAGCTTTATCCACATCAATCATTCCAATCTTTTCTAAGCCATGCATCTGTGCAAAGGCAGCGGCAGTAGCTTCATCCGAAAAGAGAGTGCCTGCGAAATTACCTACTTTGATATCGTAGTTAAATGTATTGGAGAATGGATCACGTACTGGATCAGAAACATCTAGAATAGCATTACGAATGCCAGGGTTATTCTTCTTAGCCCGTTCTGCTAATTCTCTGAAGACATCTTCTGAAGCTTGACGAAATGGTACGGACATAACCTGTTGCATATTAGCAATGGTGCCCATAATCTTATCTTGCGCCGTGTCGTAATCCTGACGAACGATATTAGTCAGACCAGAAGATAAACCTTGATCGCCACCTTTCTCAATGGCAGCAACGTCTGCACGTAGCCCTGTAGGAAGCATCTCCAAAGCATCCTGTGCTGGACGATTAGTTCCCTTGAAAGTTCTTTCCACCATATCAGCATTACGCTGTACGGCAGCCTCCGTCATATCACCCACACCCTCAGCCAGACTGGCTTTGGTAGGTGGTGTATGTGCTACATTCTTAATCTGATCTTTAACTGCAGCCCGTACTTCAGCAGCAAGGGCCATATGCTTTGCTGTCTTAAAGACACCAGAACCTAAGGTCCAGATACTGCCAAGGTTAAGCGCAGACTGTATATCGTCAAAGCTTTGATCAGAAATGGACTGACCCACTAGCGCTGTGGCATAGTGAAGTGCAGCAGAAGGATTGTCTGCTTTAATTCTATTGTATTTTTCTAAGATGACTTTCTGATATTCACCTTCGGGGAGAGCCAGATCTTTTCTTGTGGAGATTTCAAGGTTAGTGCCAAGTAATCCTTTGAAGAAATCTAGACCTTCTGCACGAAGCTTACCTTCAGAATACAAACCGAGGGAGAAGATATCTTTAGCAATATCTCCTGCATAACCCCAGTTAGATTGTTTCTTTAAAGTCTCTATTGCATCCTGTTGAAGTTTCTTAGAGAACTCTACACGGGCAAGGGAGGTTACTCCTAGGTTAGCAATCTTCTGTGTGACAACAGGGATTTCCTCGTATGCCTTATTCCAAAAGGTATCTCCGTCCCGTTGAGCAAATTCATCGAACTCACCAATAGCACGTTCAGCGTACTTCTGTTCGAAGACAGAAGCTACGTTAGCTGGAGGAATTGCAGCATTTACTTCAGAAACAATATTACGTTTCTCAAAGTCATTGTTGGCATTCCTAACGGCAGCTACGATAATGCTTCTTTTCTTGACTGCATTGTTCTGGTCAATGGTGGCTGTAGCTGTCTGACGCATAGTGTCTTCATAGCCTTTAGAGAAGGCATCATAAAGCTCACCATACCGATCTCCCCATAAACTGGCCATTCCAAGGTTAGCCTTGGTCGCACGTAGTGTAGCTATCTCCGGGGAAAGAGGATTAGCTTGAGAAGAATTTGTATCAATACTAACTGGAACTATTTCTTGTTCAGAAGTATCAATTGAAACGGGTTCCATTAACGCGTGCCACTATAATAAGGGTTTATTCCACCAGATGAGGTGAATGGGTTGGAACCATACATCGCGTAGCCAGCAGCTTGTCCAAAGGTGTTTGAACCGCCAAAGGCATTGCCAGATAGATTTCCGATTGTTCCTAGGTTACTTACGATTGCTCCGCCAAGAGTACTTAAACCTTGTCCAAAGGCCATTTGCGCACCAGCAGCGGCGTAGTCCATCTTGTATTGGGACTCTACCATGTTGGAGGCGAACATACCTCTTCCAATCTCTAAGTTCTGTGAGACACCAAGACCTTGTGTACCCGCTTGTCCACTAATCTGTCCGAATGCTCCAGGTAATACAGAGCCAAAGCTTGCACCTTGAGCGGTAGCAGTTGTCAACGACATAGAGCGAGCACGTTGCTGATTTCTCAAGATTTCTCTTTGTCTGCGTCTTGCATCTAGCTCCATCGCCTGTTGACGAAGAGCCTCTTGCTTCTGTTGCTCTGCAATCATACCTTGCTGAGCAGTAGCTTGACTTCTAGCTGCGCTATACGACTGACTTGCACCGAAAGCAGATAGTCCAAGTCCTGCGACAGCTACTGCGGTAAGAACTCCAGTAGGCATTATAGACCTTTATAGTAGACCTGTTCAGACAGGACGTACCCTTTCTTCTCGTAATATTTTCCTAATGGAATGTCTAAGCAAGCAAGAGTTTTAATCTTGCAACCAACATGTTCTGCCCATGTTTCATAAGCTTCTATTAAAGCATCACCTACGCCATTCTGTCTTTCTTCTGGATCAACCCACCAAGCTATTTCCGTAGCTACTGGAGTTAGTCCGAAAAGGAAAGGCGTCTTAGCTGCGACAAGCATTCCCACCTCACCATATAGGATGATAACCTTTTCAGTATAATCTGAAGTCAAGAACTTCTTAACAATACCAGACAACACCTTCTCGTCTGCCAAATCTTTATAAGCAGTATGCTTTGCAAACTCTAAAGCTAGTTTAAGAACAACGTCGTAATCTTCAATAGTAGCAATCTTAATCATTTAATTAATCTTCAACCTTCTCTACTTCTAAGCCTCGCTTACGGAAGTATAGTTCTAGAAAGGCCATAAGCTTTGGATAGCTGGTAAACCTCTGCTTCATTATAGGAGGAACAATACCTTTATCGTATTTAATCTCCCAGAGGCAAGTTTGTGGGTCCATGATTGCATGAACTCTATTTCCACCTTGAAACAACGAAGGGTCTACGTTGCCTAAACTATCTTTAATCTTTTGTCCTTCGATCTTTCTCAGATAGATAATACGGTCATTACTACGTTCTTTATCGCGGTTATTTTGCATTTTTCCAATTGTAGAATAAGTAGAAACCAACAGCAGCTATTAACACACTGGCCATGGTCGGCTCTAAGGGGTCAGTAATAAAGGTGGCACAGAAGTCTGCAGAACGTACTGGATGTGATCCGGCACAGCCGAACAGGGAACCATATACTTTGTCATACCCATAATACTTTAGGGTATACAACATAGGTCCAAGAGCGAAGCCAAACGCCATTATAGCGGCTAGTGTCGCAGTAAACCTATTTCCAGCCATAGCAACAAGGATGGCTCTCTTGTCGTGAGCTTCCTCTAATTGTCTATTGATATCTGCGATATCTGTATTGCTCTTTGCATTTGCCTTAGCCTTTAGCAAATCTGCAATAGAGGCAGTAGCTTGGGCTATTGGCCCGGCTAAGCCAGTCAGTAACCCAAGGAACGCAAGCATTAAGCTTCTCTATCTTCTACGCGTTTACCCATGTTGCTGAACCAGAAGGACAGTGTGAACAGGGCAGCGGCAGTCAGTGTTAGAACTTCTTGACTGATATACTTCGTCACAGGCAGACCTGAGACATACTGGTAGGCAGAAGCAGCAAACATGCCGACAGCGCCTAGGAAGGCTGTGGCTCTAGTCTTGAAACCAGGGAACCAACTATGTACCCAGGCTTCAAACTTATCCCAGGTTTCTTTAATCCATTTAAACATTATTTATCTTTCTTGAGGAAGTGAATGAGCAACCATACAGCGAGTGCAACACAGCCAGTTCCCAGAAGGATCCAGCCAAGTAGTTGTGGAGCAACCATGGCAGCGCCTACACCAGTAGCCACAACGGCTCCTGTGGTGGCTGTTTCAGTATCAATTTTATTGATGATAGGACCTTGTTTACCGACCATACCGAGCGCTACTTTGCGTAGATCTTTAGTACGGTTCATCCAACCTTTACCAAAGACTGGGAAGGTAGAAAGTCCTCTGAGGAATTCTTCACGCTTGTCGAAGATCTTATTTACAGTAGCTGTGTCAGAACTTCCTAAGGAAGCGTCTAGATACTTCTTAGCACGAGAAGGGCCGCTATTGACGCCGAAGTCAAAAACAGCAAGGTCAACACCACTAGCCAACTTGTCACAGTCATAGTATGTAGTCTTCCAATATTTGGTTCTGTAAATGTCTACAGCGATGTCTAAAGGCATAGCCTTTACATCTGCTGCAGTAGCGTTCTTCTTCCAGTACTTACGAGCATCAGCAATTGTAATGCCATACATTGTAGGACCGCCTGGATCAGCGGCATCATTGCTGTAACCGCCTTCCCATTTAAGGGTTGCTTTGATTGCAGCTTCTCTATTAGCTTGGGTCATGGTAAAGGGTTTCCACTGTCTAATTCAGACCAACCTACTAATTCAAAGGGAAATCCTGTAACAGATTCCACCATGAATTGAAGAGTAAGTCCGTGTCCGCGCATTTTTACACGCTTACTAACTGTAGCGTAGTCAGTTGCATTATGCGATATGATTTGAGGGTTACTCCATCTATTAGTATCTTCGGATGTTGCATAATCCCAAAGACCTCTGACGGAGAATTGTGTAGGTGAAGTATTTCTAGAATATAGTCTGAGCCAATTAGCCTGCCACTTACGAAGAGCTTGACCTCGTAGTTTATACCCAGAAGTAAACGAACTGGAGAAATCTGAGCCAATGCTGTCGTAAGACAACCAATCTAAGTAATTAGTATTTCTGGCAGATGCAAATGTAAACTTATACGAGCCACTATCTGGATAAGAAACTAGATATGATATTGCAGGAACAACACCTGTCGTTGTCGCAGTAAAGGCAATAACTTGGTTGCTACTATCGTCTATAACCAGATTAGCTGAGTCGTCTATAACATCATTAGAAGTCTGTGCACCAAAGGTGCCATCTAATAGAAGAATGCTATTAATCTTAACTGGACTATCTGTAATGGACCAAGGATAGAAAGCTCCTGTAGCCATATTTAGATTTAGAATGTTATCATATTCATAGTCTTCGTTGATGTTTCCAGTAGCTTCTGTCTTAAAAATCCACTGCACAACATTAGTAATGTAATTAAATACACCTCTCGCAGTAATCTTTGAACTTAAAGAGATGTTATCGTAGTAGGCTTTAATTCTATCGAAAGTAAGGGACTTAACTGAAGGAGGTCCATTAGCTTCAGAAGAAATGGTATAGATGCCTTCTGCAGTCCACCAACAAGGTGTCCCTAGAACATCTACGAAACTTGTATGAGATAATGTCTTAATGCTGCTGAGTTTAATAACTGTATAATCTACTGCAGTGAAGCCTATGCCTGTGCTTCCAGTGATTAACCAGACACCTTTCTGAGCGAAGGCAACTAAACCTCCTGGTGTGGCAATTAGCTTTAAGATCGTTCCTGCATCTGGAATAGAAATAACACCGCCATCGTCTGGTAAAAGATCGAAGGTGGTCATTGATGTAGGGTCATTGCTTTGATAACAATACCCATACTGTGCATCTCTTTGAACGATCTGTGAGAAGTAAATGTTAGTATTAAACTTGTTAGCTGTAATGCCTGCGAAGAAAATACGACCTGCGAAGAATTCACATGTACTTGGACGCACAGGTCCAGTCTCTGTTTCAACAACGGTTGTGACTGTAGTCTGATCATCCGCAGACACCAACTCATTACGAGTGGTATCATACAGACTTGTGATGTAATAACCTTTGGGAGCTAAAGAATTTCCTGTGGTAGTGTCGTGAATATTGGAAACATCGAAAGTATCGTTTGTTCCATAGAAGGTCCACTGTATATCTGCATTACTGGGCATGTCTGTACGAGCATCCCAGGCAACTAAGGCAGATCGCTTCCACCCTTGATTGTATAAATTATATAGATGTGCCTTCGTCATTGACGTGCGACTTGCAGTCGGACGTTCATCAATGCCTAGGGAATCTGTAGTATCCCCTTCGAAGTCTCTTATTTTGATATTGATGGTTGTAGCTGTTGGTGTGCTTGTAGTTACATCATAAACAATGAAGAAAGGATCACAGTAAGGATGGGTTACAAATAACTTACCATTACCATTTGCATATTGACACTCAGCAGTTTCAGGTGTTGGTGCCCCAGATACTGAAGTCAATGTTATTGTAGAGACAATAGCGCCTCCGCTGATAGAACCTGAACCATCAGACTCATAGAAATATAGTTTATTTCCTACCTGTTGAACTACAACAGATACTGTTCCTGTGCCTGCAACGTTCTTCCAAAAGTAAGCAGAGACAACAGCGTTGTTTCTATCTATAGATTTAGTTGTAAAGTCATCTTCAAAATCTAAACCTGGACGTCTGCTAACACTGCCATCAAAGTTAAAGATGCAGTTAATAGTATCCGTACAGGCATTCTCTGGAAAGTTAAGTCCAGTAGCTTGAGTGACTAAGCCGTTCCTGAAGTTATTCTCAACCGCAACGGCAACTTGACGAGGCATTATTTACGCCCAAAGTTATATAGAGCGTTGAAGTCGTTAGGTGCTCTAATGGCAGTTTTATTCTTTTGCTGAGAAATTAGTAGACGTCTTGCCGATTGTTCTGCCTTTGCATGTGGTGTTTGTTTTAGTTCAGACCAAGCTAAGCTCTTAGCTTCTTGCAAGAGAAGTTGAAACTGGTCATCGTCCATCGTTGGTACGAAATTATCCGACATATCCCAAGTTCGTATTTTACGCCCCATTCCAAGGCTTTTAAGAGACCTTAGAAAGGTTTCGACTTCTGAACTAAAGGAGTCAAAGACAATCGTGTTATCGTCAAACGATGCGTAATATCTTGGATGACTGTTATCTGTATACAAAATTGGAATAGTGCTAGTTCCTACGGTAATATTATAACTACCGACGTTCGTATCACTTTCATTTAATTGGTACATCATCCTACTAAACTCTTTCCAAGTTAAGTAAGTCATGTCTATCCAAGCAGGGTCTGTATTATCTAAAGTTTGTACATCGTATTTGACATATTTAAGCGAGTCAAAATCTGTAGGCAAACTCATTTGGGTAGGTGTATCTGCTGAAGTTTCTACCAAATTAAAAGGAAGCATATCTTCTGGAAGATTGGCTCTATTAACTAAATCGAAGTAAACCGTTCTAATTACATTGGCAACCTGCAGAGATTCTGTAGTATCGTTTATGCTACCTACTTCAGCACTGTCCATGCTAGACAGAATAGACTGCGTCATTTCCAGAAGAGTATATTTCATTTAGGCAATCTTCCAGAAAGTAATTTGACCGTACACCTCAACATCACCGGTGACGTTGTTAGCTACGTATGTACCATTTTGAGTTCTTGCTTGAAACTGCACGGACTTTGTTCCTGCTAAAGTAAATATACCCATTATGGAAGCGCTCATCGTAACAAACATATTAAGTGCACCTACAGAATCCATATTACTGTCTGATTGCGCAGCAGTCCCAGTCATTATGGTGGTAGCGTCAGAAGTATTTTGCAATCTAACAGCAAACTTAGTCAGTCCGGTATTACCTCCAGTACCTCTCACAGGCATTCTGCCCATGACAAAATAGGTTCCGGCTGGAAGCGTAAATGTATTAGTTGAGAGGGAGGCTCCAGAAATAACATTGGTACTGTTAGTAAGTACAATTGTCTGCCAGCCAGAAGTTGTAGAAGTGGAGGAATTAACTCCTTGAGCACGTTGTTCTTCAGCAGTAAGGTAATTCGCACCCATAGGATTACCAGTTCCTGTTAATTGATTGGCAGTAAGCTTTTGCCAGACGCCAGAGCCTGCTCCATCAGATACGTAGACTTTGTCCACAGCAGCCGCAGCAACACCTTTAGGCTCATGGAGCTGTGTGCCTGTAAGGTTTTTATGTGAGATTGTAGTGATGGTCAGTCTCCTATCGAATTAATATGTTCGAGCAGTTCGTGTATTTTTGAACTTCTTCGATTGCCCATGTATGGCAAAATAGAAATTAATAATCGTTTCAAGTCTCTTCTTCTTGCTAAAGAAGTAAAATAGCAGGTTTTCTTCTTACCTCTATTGTTGATTGAAACTGTTGTATTTAATAGATTAGCAATCTTTTCGATTACATCTCTGTCAGTCATGCCAATCTGAAGTCTAGCAATTCCCGGTTTCCACTGGCCTTTGTAAATACCAAAATAGCCTTCGCCTTCAATAATTCCGGCTAACCAAGCAATTTCTTCAGATGTCATCTATATTCCTTAAATGGTGAGGGTGAATTTTAGCCCACCCTCAGGCTATTAAGCCTTAAGAACCCAAATGTTGAAGATGATCGTGCCGTTGAACGCGTTCGTTGGTTCCGTATTAGTAATCGTAACCGTGATCGTATCCGTAGTGCAGACCGCATCCATAGCAAAGTTCTTACGGGTATTAGTACCACCAGCTCTGGTCATGAAGACCAAATCTGTAGAAGCGACAAGACCAGTAGCTGTGATCGTAATCACATGCGTACCCGCTGCCGCTGTAGTAATAGAAGCCGTAGTAATTTGACATGCATACTTGGTCATAGTTGCAGTGGACGTACCACCTGTACCAGTGCAAGATGCAGTGTTTGAGTCTAGGTCAATTGTAGTTCCTGTACCCAGTACCGGATTGGCACTGAATGTAGGTCCACCGGCAATGCCGGTGGTAGTCAAGGTTGTGATGGTAGCAGAAGTAATCGTTGCGATATTTTTGCTCGCTCCGAGTACAACTGCCTTACTTGCCGTGGCAGTACCGGGAGTCACGCCATCAAGAACGGTTAATTCCGCTCCTGAAAGGCTTGTACCGGCCTGGCCTGGGGCAGTGGCACCGACGCTGACTGAATTAACAAGCAGATCGCTGCCTCCCATATCCCAATTGTAAGCCATGTATTTTCTCCTCTTCCGTCAGGAGGGATTTTACTCCCTCCTTCAGGAATTAATGTTACGGCTTGTAGTACCGAATGCGAACACGAATCACGCCAGTGGTAAACGCAGTCGCAGTCGTGGCAGAGCACGTCACGAGACTGGTAAACCCTAGGGTGGTTCCGATCAACGCACCTGCGAACGAACTGCCAACAGTGATAATAGATTTCTCACCAGCAGTATCCATAGACGCGAGAGGGAACGCGGCCAAAAGGCCGTCGTAGTCAACTTCAGTAGAACGGTCGGAATTCTTAATCAGACCGAGGTCAATGGCAACGCCAGTGGCCGCGACAGATTGAGTAACAACAACAACATCCTCAATGCGAACACCTGCTGGCAGCATGAGAACATCCGAGAGTGGAGTCTCCGACTGAGTCAGGTTTGCAAGAGTGATGGTAAGTTCGACTTCACGTAGTTCACCTACGGTGACGTACTCACCAGCAATATTCGGAGTTGCTTTATCCGGACCAAACTTGAGATAGAGGTTGTCGCTATTTTTCCATGATTGTACCATGTTAATACAACTCCTCTATTACGAAACCTGATCGGTGTCAGTCAAGACAACGATACAGTTTTCAGGACGGTAAACCTTCCAGCCGTACTCAGCAATTGTGAGATACTCAGTCTGCTGGAGATCTTTATTGAACTCCGAGTAAACTGTTGGCATCTGACGGAAGCCACCGATAATCGGTAGAGTGTCGCCAGGAGCCGCTGAGAAGAACAGATTCGCTGCAGCCGTAGTAGTCGTGCGACCACCAATGGTTTCAGCAATGCTGCGTGGAAGATAGTTCGACACATAGACGTCGAACCCGTAAAGGTTAAATTGGAAGTTCATACCAGTGACTAGGCCGGTGTTAACCATATTCTCCCACTTCTGATGTGGAGTAATGAGGTTGACGACGTTAGCTTGAGTCTGGATGGTATAAGCCACCGAGGGATCAACAATGGCCACGAGATTGCGCAGCGGCACGTTAGCCTTAGTTAGGGCGTAGTGAGCTTTGGCAAAGTCAGAGAGAGCCAGAGTTTCGTTTAGACCAGCGCCTACCCAACGATGATCTGCACCGTTGATTTGGTTGGTGTTGCTTGCAGTCTGTCCGCTATTGAAGATCGAGAAAATACGAGTCTCGACTGCTTCCATAAGCGCACGATGTTGTCGCGGCAAGAATGCCGAGAGAACATCGTCAGCATAGAAGCTGTCGCGCTTGAACTTCTCCGAGATCGAATTGGCAGAGTACTTGTACTGGTCGAACGAGAACGTATAGTTACCCGTATCCAGCTTGTTGTACTTGATGGCCTGTCCTTCGGAGTAATCCGCAGTTTCAGCCTCACCAATTGATGGGATGTTGATGGTAGTACCATCAGGGAAGTTTTCAATAAGCTTGACAAACTTCATGGCACACAGGTCGTCCAGCAACAGCTCCTTGAGCTGCTTGGACCATAGGTTAGAGCGAATAAGATGCTCGTCTCCCATGACAGTAAAACCAGATGACATAAGATTGTCTCCTTAAATTAAGATTTGTTCAGCGTGCCTTAAAATCTCCGTCTTCGAACACAGGTCCGAGGGCGAGAGCATCTTTGTGCATCTGAACGGTTGTTTTAGGATCGTAGTACTGTTTAGGATTGTCCTGCTTCATTTTCTGGTAGTACGACCAAGTGCGCTTTTCAGCACCACGTGGGGCGAAGCTGTCACTACGCCGACTGTTTTGAGGAGGACTTTGAAAACCATCTTCCTGAGCTTTAGGAGGGAACATCGCAAGCAAAGCTTGAGGATGCGTCCGTGCAGTCTCATTGATGTAGTCTTCGGAGATGCCTAGAGTGGCTACGGCAGGACCAATTGCGGTTTTCCAGTTAGGGCCGAAACGATCCTGTAAAGTGTTTCTCACGAGGTTAAAGTTTTCCTGTCGTTTCTTATTCGTTTCATATTCTTGAAGCTTATTAGAAACTAAACTCTCAATCTCTTGAGGATTAATTTGGGACTTGTTCATGTCATTAGCATTTTGGGTGGAGCTATCTGTTGAACTCTGTTGAGCGGCAGTGAGTTTGTCCAACACTTCCTCTAACTTAGCCCTTGTATTGTAGTCGTCTTTGATCTTCAAATAATCGTTACGTAGTTCGTCACGCTGACGTTCTAACGTCTTGATATATGCATCAGAGACGGCCTTACCTTTAGCAAGCTCTTCTGGAGTTTTAAATTTCTTATTTTCTCCTACAAGCTCTTCAAAGTAATTTTTGTTTGGATCAATCTCTTCCGGGTCGGTGTTTTGATCCAGTAAATTCTCGGTCATTTAGATTCCTTTTGGTCTAGGTTTAACAATTGAGTTACGTAATGTGCGAAGGCTCTGCCTCCTACACGCCAGGCATGTTTGACCTCCCAGTTAGGAGTATCAAAGTCTTTCACTGAATATTCAGCTACTTCTAAAGTCTTTGCCTTGGCTTCAATTAACTGCTGCAAGCGTTCTAAAACGGGTCTGTAGCTTTTAATCTGATCTTCGAAATCGGACTTGTCTTTCTGGTCTTTAAGATGTCTAGTCCATTCACTTAGCATTTAATGGTCTCTGCGAATTAACAATAAAACTAAAAGAGCGATTACAACTAGAGAGACAGCAAGTATAGTAGATAAACTGCTCACTTACTTTTGCATCCCTTGTGCAATCTGTTCTGGCTGTGGCACACTCTGCGCTTCTGCAGGTGATAGGTCGTAATCCCCGTTCTGGCCTGAGGCTGTCGCAGTGTGTGTCTGCAACATTTCTTCTAGGGCCTGAACTTGTTTCTGGGCATCAGCCTGCTCGGCAAGAGCAATGTACGGTGTAACAACCTCGTAATCATCTAGATTGAAAGTCTTCTCAATGATCTGCGCCAGCTTAACTCCAGAGAAATGGGGTTGTACTGTCTGCCAGAGAGGAGATCCTGTGAGATTGGTCATGTTCTGAATAAGGTCTGCTTGCTCCGCAAAGTGTCTTGCGGCAACAGGCTTAATGCGACCCACACCAGTAATGTCTTCAACAGACAAATCTTGGAATGTTGCCACCTTAAACTCGTCGTCAAACACTTTGATTGTTGCACCAGCGCTCATATTCCTACGGGCTAGCTCAAGCATTGCGTTCAGAAGAGGCTCAAGGATTTGTTCCTCGAACTGTTTAATCTTATTCTGAAATACACGTGCAGCAGCGTTTTCTAAACGTTGCACTTCGTATTTAGTCTTTTCACCAGGAGTGCGGAAACCCATTGCTTCTCGTGGAGCGCCTGCCATTTCCTCCATGAGACGTTCAAGATTTTGTATCTCGAAGTTAGCTTGCAGCGCCTGTACTTGCGGTACAACGAGGTCTACATCACCTTCTTCTGACACATAGATCTTTTCACCAGGCTGCCAGGTAAAGTCTTCAACGAAGCCTTTGACCTTTTGAACTGGATACGTGATGAGATCGAAGACGTCAGCCTTCATATTCTCCACGTGATCCATTCTGTATTGCATTCCGACCAGGTTATCCAGAGGACCCATCCCCCACAGATTATCCTGGCGTTTACGCCATGGAGCGTGGAAGATTGGCGGAGTCCCGAAGAAGCTTGGATTTGGCTTCTTACTCAATAGCTTATGTCTATCGACAATAGTAAAGACGTGGTTCTTATAGAATTCGTCTGTATCTCTGTTGTACAAATCTCCATAGAAAGTTAAGATTTCACAATAGTTAGAACGTAGATAGTCTCTGTACGAAGTGAAACCTTCTACAGCGTAGAGGTTATCCTTCTGTATCCATTCACCTTCGAAAGAAGAAGCCTTCTCTCTGATGTTCTTTAAGTAGTCCCAAAGCTCTTCATACTCTGCACGGTTCTCTTCTGTAGACATCCGTTGCAGCATTTCTTTAACTTCACCTAGACTAATGATCGACTTGATAATCTTAGGAGAGTTAGAGAAGTTTTCTGCTGTAGGGTTGAAGACAATATCCAAGGGCGATAAACGAACGACACCTGGCCCGATATATCCGGATTGAGTTTGAAGATTGTGCTGGGCACGTTCGTCAATCCATTGTACCGTAGCAAAACAGTTGCCATAGTCGATGTAATCGAGGACAATTTTTTCTATCTCATGCTTGAAGGATGGTTGCGAGATAACCCAACTCATGTAGTTGGTGATGGCATCCCGCTTATCTCTAGAGTTGGAATTCTTCTCATTAGCTTCCCAGATCAACCACTTCCTCTGCGGAAACATGGTAATCATATAGTTGGCTAAGAGGTTGTCACGAATTTGACAGAGCTTAGGGATAGTTGTCTTATTCTTCCAAGGAAGCTTAGAATTCGTAGTTGATGTAGTATCTACTGCATAAACATAACGACGTACTTCTTCCCAGTCTGCAATTTTGACTGCGCGAAGTGCGTTGAACTCCATCCACATATCTGCAACACGGAGAGCTTCTTGGTCAGGCGTTAGAATGCCTTCAAGCTCTAAAACCTTACCGGTCAAGCGACGCCTCCCCACCTGCTGTGATATTCAAATCCATTAGAATTGTTTTCTTTCTTAATAAACATAAAATTAGTTGGAGGTACTGCAAAATCTACTGCAGAAGCTAGTGCATCTTTGATATCGTCATGTGGAGGATTAGCAAAGACAAGCTCTTCTTCTAAAGCTTGGCTGTAACCGCCAACATAGTGCCAAATCTGATGGTTGGCATATTTAGGTTCCAAAGTAGCTAGAATACGTTCCTCTTTGGCACCTTGCCAACGAGAAGGACGGTATTCGTCTACTGCCAAGGATAATCCGTAAGGTCTAATATAGTTGTCTTTTAGATCTTTTACGATTACCGCTTGCGCGACGCTTACTTCGGCTCTTATTCTTCGGAAGCCCCATTTTGTATACAACTTTAATATTCTATCGAAATACTCGGAAATTTTATCGGTTTTAAATCTGTCAATGTCCAGAATATAATAATCGCCAGAACCGTTGACACCAACAACGACAATACAACTGCTATCGCTTCTTTTCCCCGTGGAATAGGCAAAGTCTACTGCTGCGACTACGTTTAGTCGCTCCCCTTTGAAGAACCAACGGCCATCTCTTTGGCCGAGGTGTCCTTGGTCGTAGTATTGAAATAAGTCCCGTTTAATGGGGGACGAATCGACGTCGTGCGGATCGTTATAGTATTGTGCCCGGAAGTGTATTTTATTAGTGTACTGTGCTCTCTTTTTAGCCAGGATCTTATCGTCGAAGCCGAACCACTTCCCATCCGATCTCTGTTGTAGAGGCCAGATGAATTCTCCGGTACCGTCTCCACTAGACTCGACTTGTCTTTCAAAAACCTCGAAAAGAGGAATGGCATTTTTAACGCTGCCCACTTCATCGTATTCTTCAATCTCCATCTCTATTAGTCTAGAGTATTGGTCTTTAGGGTGATATCTCGTACCGACGAGCCATTCTCTTGCATTGGCTGTTTCAATGGACGAGAGGAGACCATATTGGTCTGCTACTTTTTCTCTTCCCTCTTCCGTGTAAGCATTGCCTTGAACGACCACGTCATCAAGTACAGCAATGTCACAATGCATCCCGACGATATTAGAAGTAAGACCTGCAACAAAGATGCTGGGATCCCGGATTGATTCATCTTTTCTCTTTGGATGATCTACTGAGATTTCTCTCTCAGTCCACTTCTCACGCTTCTGATCATCCTTTTCGATCATCTCCGGCCAATATAGGCGGTAGGCGTCACAGGTGAGAATATCTTTAATAAACTTAAGTTGCTTGACGGCTAAGTTAGACGTACTCGATATATATAATACTCTTAACGTAGGGTCTTTAGTTAGTTCCCAAGCAACTCTGTAAGCAATTAGCGCTGACTTCATATGGTCGCGCGGTAGTAGTAATAGTTGATGCGACTTTGCATCTTGTCTGCACCACCATCCAATAACTTCTCTGTGGATGTTACCGAGCAGACGTTTGGGGTGGACTAAGTTAATAAAGGATTCTAGGGAAGCTTCAGCTTGTCTTCGACGTTCTTGTCGAACATCGGCAGTTATTTTAGACATTTATTCTTTCTTACTTAAATTCATAACTACCTTCTGAAAGTCCTAAATATTGGAAGTCCGTAAGCTTTAACGTTTCTGCGTTCAAATCTATTGAAAGGTCTAGCAATAATACCTGAAGCAGTTGCTGTTAATGAACCAACCTGACCGGTGCCTTCTACGCCAGTTAGATTGACATTTACCGATACGCCTGTAACTGTGACAACAGTTATTGTGCCTACTGCACCAGAACCACTGACACCTGTTAGTACGGCGGTAGCCTTGGCAGCTACGGCAACATCACCAGCAGCACCTGAACCTTGTGCACCAGTAATGGTGACACTGGCTTTTCCACTGACTGTAGGTGTTCCTGCAGTGCCAGTTCCGCTAACTCCCGTTGGGGTTACATTAGCTTTACCAGAAATAGTAACAGTGTTTACCTGACCTGTGCCTGCAACACCAGTAAGTGTTACGTTTGCTTTGGCAGCAACGGTCAGAGAACCAACTTGGCCAGTACCTGAGACCCCTGTAAGAGGAACAGATACAATGCTTCCTGCAGTTAATGTACCTACTTGTCCAGTGCCACTAACTCCAGTAAGAGTTACGTTAGCCTTGCCTGTGACGGTAGGAGTCCCTACTTGGCCTGTACCGGAGACGCCGGTGACATTTGCAGTAGCTTTTGCAGCTACAGTTAATGTTACGATTGCACCAGTACCTTGAACGCCAGTTAGTGTGACGTTGCCAATGCCGGTTACACTGAAAGTACCAACTTGTCCTATGCCAGCTACACCTGTCGGAGTAACATTAGCCTTGCCGGTGACAGTTACAACACCTGCTTGACCAGTGCCATTGACACTAGTAATAGAAACAGGAGCTTTACCACTTACGGTTATAGTACCGACATTGCCAGTACCACTTACGTCTGTAAGGGTAACATTACCAATACCTGTTACAGTAAAGGTTCCTGCAGAACCTGTGCCTGAGACGCCGGTTAGGTTGACATTTACAGCGCCTGTAGCGGCAACTGTATATTCACCTAAGCCAAATTCGCCAATTGAACCAAAGCCCAAAGACATGGACTTATCCTAGTTCAGCAGGCCAAATAGCCTTCAGGGCCTCCGGGGTTTCTGCGGCTTCTATTTCAGGAATAGCCGTAATATCTCGAAGAACTTGTTTCTGTTCTACTATGGTGGTTTTTAATTGTGTATCGGCAGTTTCGTCTGCTTTAAGATACTGCGTGTCTAGATCTGCCAGAATCGGCGCTCTAGCTTCCCGCATCTTATCTCGCCAGATATCGCGAGCTTTAACCATGTCTACATCAATCTTAGTGCCTGTATCTATCCATGCACCTCGAAAAGTATAGTCATTCATAAGTTCTTTTCTCACGATAGGTCTACTACCAACAATCCTAACTTGAAGATCAGGATGGAGTTTAGCGAGAATGTCCTTATCAAATTCTGGAAAAACTAAAGTATAACCTGGTAAAGTATCGCTAGCCAAATCACTCACATCTGTAGAGTCATCGCCAACATCAATCTCTTCACCTAGCCCATTAGCCCAGCCACCATAGAGATAACAACGTCCTTTTCGACGACGTACTCCTAAAACCTTAAATTCCAGACTGTCTTCACGAATAATTTTAATTGGAATGGTTGCCCAAACACCAACACTTCCATCATCATTAGTGTGTAAATATCTCATTGATCACCAAACCCTACAGAATTCCAATCTGAAGTCGGATCAAGACCGCTACCTGCTTCAACAACTGCATTCATGATGTAGCTTCCAGCAGCTTTTGTCATTACGGTATCGCTAAGACCAAGTGTTGTGCTCGTGTCACCGACTGTGACTAGAACACAGTAATTTGCTGAACTAAAGTCTGTGGCAATGGTAACAGTCTGTTGACCTGTGGCAGTATCCCCCAACGAAGTTACGTTGTAACTTGCTTTAATTGTTGTTGAGTTCGGAGTACCGCAGACCCATACTTTTGCTGCTGAAGGATGAAACTGTTGATAGAAAGGAGCCGTAAAGACTGCTGCAGTACTACCACCTTCTTGTTCTAATTGTCCTGCCGCTCTATTGCCTCCAGCTAGGACAGTCCAACGTGAAAGTGTAGTATCGTAGAAAAGAATGGCAGCACCCTTTGGAACTAATTCTACACCTGTTCCCCAATTCGAAACAAATCTATTTGCTGCAGTAGAGCTTGCACTTTCTTCTACTAAGAAGATAGAAAAGCTAGACCCAGTGTTGATTACAAAAATTGTCTGTCCTGAAACTCCGGCTGTAAGACCTGTAATTGATCTTACGGCATCTGAATTGATACGAAGAACGTTAGCTGTAGCTAATCCAGAAGGATTATAATTATTTTGATCTGCAGTGATCTGCGCAGGAGAAATAATACCTTGTAGGAGAATGTCCTCATTAAACGTACCTACATCCTCTTTGGCATAAATAACACGTACCGTAGCTCCACCAGAAAGGTTAATCTTGGTGGTGCCTGATGTACCTGCAATCTTAGAAATCAGAACTGTAGCTCTAGTGAGAGTAGTTCCGGAAGAAGTATATACTCCAGTACCTATTTCAAAGTCTGTACCGTCTTCGATACAGTAAGTGACTGTTGCAGCATCGGCAACACCAGCTTCGGCAAATGTGGTGAAGGCATTACTCGACGCAGAGCCGAGCGTCATCGTGCCCGTACCTGTAGTCGCGGTATTAACCTTAACTCGATTACCAAAAACTGACATGTTTAGGCGAAGCGAAGAATTGCGTTGGAACTATCGGCAGTTGGAAAGATGATGGTGAAATCACCAGCAGTAGAAGTCTTATCTGCGCCGAAGTCATGGACTGAGACAGCTAGATTGAGACCGGCATACGAATTATAGATCAGACAACCACGGGCAGTAACTGTTGCTGTGGTGAAGACTAAGTCTGCGAAATCCATCCACGCTGTCGTGGTAGTGATGCTAGGCATCGAAGCAGAGAAGGTCAGAGCGGAACCGCCTGCAGAGTAACCAGTGCCTGAAGTTTCGTTGGTAGCACTATAGGCTGTAGTGGTAGCATCCATCGTTGCTGAGGATGTATACATCGCCAGTTTAAAGGAAGCAGCCTGAGGATTAGTAAACGTCAGTGTACCGCCAGAGATCGAGCCAGTAGCTGCGACTGTGGAAGTAAACGCTGTAGCCGAGACGATATCTCTGACTGCGGAGTTTGCACCAACGTTAGTTCCTGTGAAAGTCATTCCAGGGATAATATCAACCATAGAAGACACAGAGGTATAGTTAACTGACGAGGATGAAGAGCCTGTAACGTTAAATGTAGATGAAGTGAAGCAATGCTTACCTTTCCAAGATTCTTTCTTGAAAGAGGAGCACATTGCGGTGGTAATTGCCATGTGTTTAGATCCTTAAAATAATGTCGGCTACTTCAGGATATCCTGCGCCGCGTAGATTGTTGTAGAGGGTTGTACGATCAGACTTAATTGCCTGATGCATATAAGAAATTAGAATAGGTCTAATCTGTTCCTTGAACATATGAACCTGTTCTTTGAGGGCAGGAGTAGCTGTATCAGCGACATGAATAAGTTTCCTTAACGTCATGTCTGCTAGTTCTTCAACGTTTAAACCTCTATTTGAGGTAGTATAAGCTTTAACATCACCTACTTGGCCTGTACCGTCTACGCTAATTGTCATTGGTGTGGTCTACCTTTGCTCATGAATTTCTTTTTGAATTCTTCTAGTTCTGCCATTTCTTTGTCCTTAGAAGCATTTCTTATGCGGATTTCCCAAAGATTGTTGTTGACAGTATTGAAACGTTGATCGTCGTGTTGTTCGTGGTATTCTAGTTTCTGTAGAACATTAGCCTCTACTCTTCCAATTTCTTGGTGTATAAGTTTTCTGACACCAGTAAACTGAGAAGCCATGAACCAAGATAAACTACTACCAAAGAGTAGTAGAGATGCTGGTATGACTAATGCACTGAGAATAGTTTCCATTTCGTTAAAGAGCACCGGAAACTACAGTGACCTTCTGTCCAGAGTTCTCTTTGTAAGGGGATACTTGGACATACAAAGAACCATCTGGTGCTCTCATAGGTACTAGGGTACCTGGAGAATTAGTTACATACATTGCACCGCAAGGGTGTGTAGCACCCTTAACGCCTCCTCCTGCAGGATGTATTACATTAAGAGAACCGTTGGCAGCGTAAGCTCCTGTAATAGAAGCTCCGTTGACTACGGTTACATTAATAGATCCATCTGCAGCGTGTAATCCAGCCATAGTTATTAGACAGACTCAGGAGCTAAAGAAAAAGCAACAGAGACTGCTGCTAAAGGGATTACTAGATTAGTTGCTACGGAGAAAGCAAGGAAGACACAACAGGCTGTTAAGCATACCCAAGCACCTATAAACTTAACTAATTTCATTGGATTCATGGTTCTCTATCTTTTCTTCAGTTTACTTAGATTAGTTTTCTTGTTATAACTATATTCAGAAGGCTTATGCTTACCCTTAGAGTATTTAGAAGCTCTGTCTTTTGCTCTAGCACTAGGAGACATAGCATTTCTCTTCTTACCTTTAGTAGTAAGCTGTTCACTACCCTTCTTTAAGATACCTCTCTTTTGCAATACACTTTGAGCAATAGCATAAGCAGAGGAAGTACTCTTCCCCTTAGCTTTAAGCTGAGAGACTAGTCTTTCTAAGATCTTAGGCAAATTAGATATCTTTAGGTGAAAACAGCAATATTATAGACGAAAGTATGAAATATGTCAATTTCTCATTTAAATGACCGTGGGTGCGTTATTTTCAAAAGAAGCTACCACCCTACCACCCCACCCCTCAAAACGCACCAGTGACGCTTAAAACGCGAATACGGGGCATTCTATTAGCGATGGAGCATCAATTTTGGAAGAAGTAACAAAAATCGAGGAAAAACGGTATTTATGGGATTTGAAACTAAAAGATGGTTTTATACATCAAGTACGGTTAACTAATGCTGAAGAGAAAGAACTTAAGACTAGGTTTAAATCTATTAAATGGATAAAGAAACATTAAAAAAATTCCTAGATATTTTGAAGGTGTAGTTCTCTCCTGCCTTGAGGCCCCCCGGCCCCCTGCTAGGCCCTGGGGATGATGCGGTGCAGCATAAAACTTTACACTTGTACATGACGTGTACACTAAGAGCCTAGGATACTTAACCTAAGGGATACGTTAAGATACCTAGGCTTATTAACCTAGTGTACCTAGGACAGATTACCTAGGGATATATCCTTAGTATCTTAGGCTTATAATCCATAGTATACCTATTGGTGCGCTCCGCTGATGCACCCATCAATTTAATTGATAGCCTCATCAAATAGATTTATCTATAGCTTTAGATAACGAAATGTTATGGTGCATAACTGTTTGTTATGCGTCTATAACAGGGTCTAATGGCCAGGGAATACGGCTCTAAGTATGCCCAACATTGCGCCCATGATCCTAGTGGGCAGGATAGTGGGCAATTCAGGGTTGCCTTAGTGCAAAAGCCATGCCAAGCTGATAATAGAAGGCAATCACGTTGTTGTGATTGGAATGAAGGAACGATCTCTGATCTAAGTGGTTGCTCTACTGCCGATTGACTATCCGCCGCCTTGGCGCGGCACTGAGATAGCCGGGTATGGGAATGGGTCCGAACGCGGGACCGTTGATCGCGGGCTGTTTGACATTGTGAGCCATGCCTTTCCCGCCTGTTTAGGGATTGTGCGAATAGCTGGCCGTAATGCCGCTGCTAATGCAGGGACACAAAGCAAAGCTATTCAGCAATGATTGCATCATGCGACCTATCATCACGGTAGGCCGCAAGGCTGCAATCAGGCAGCAATAGGAGTGCTTAGCTATGAATGACACCACAGTAAAAACCGTGGCAATCATTTCCGATTTTGAAAAGGCCGCAACGGACGTTGCGCGCCAATTCGGGGCGGATGCCACATTCTCCGGCCATGTAGACGAGTTTCTAAAGGCTGGCGAAACGGTGCGCATGGGTGCGCTAAATCTGTTTCTTGACGTGAACGCCAACAATGCGGATTTGCTGGCGATACTGCCACGACTGGACACGAAGGAAGGCAAGCCGGGCGCGGGGAATAATCCCGAGTTCAGCAAGCTCACTGTCGTGAAGGCCGATGGCACGAACGGCGAGAAATTCGTTTCGTTCTATACCATCTTGGCACGCGAGTATCCCGCCGGCCAAAAGATCGAGGGCGTGCTCATTGATCTCAAGAAACGGAAGGAAAACGGGACGTTGATACCCGTTTCCTACGAACGGGATATGAAGAAATGGGCCGCTCGCAAGACGGCTCTCCGCTCTGTGTTCCGCAAGATGGGTAAGCTCTACCACCAATTCGAGGATTTGCAAGGCTGTGCCTTAGTCAAGGCATACCCGGCAATGATCGAACAGGCCGATGGAACGATGGTTCCGTGTCAATCGGCGGAACCCATCTTGCTTCAGTCAGTGTCCAATGTGCAGGATTTCAAGGCGATGTCTGTTGACGCCTTCCTTCGCTTGGACATTGCCGAAGCTGTCACCAAAGCCGGTGGTGCTGACAAGGTCACGAAGGCCCACTTGCTCGCCACCGTTCAACGTGATGACACAGCGCGCAAGCTGAAGCCGTTGGCGATGGCCACATACCCGGATTATATCTCCGGTGTGTGGAATTTCACGGACGCCAACGGCGCGACCATTCAGCAACGTGTCCATAAGCGTGACGCTGAAGGCAAGGCGTTGGCCGTGGCCATGTATCGGCTGCAAACCCAAATCGGCGACCTTATCGACCCTCTCGGTAAGGAACTGGCCGCTTGGGTGGATGCCGATGACAAGGCGATCGAAGCGAAGAAGGCGACGAAGGCTGCCGCATAAACTCCTACTGCCCCAACTCAATGCCCCTAGGGATAAAACCCTAGGGGTTTTTTATTGCGTTGCAGCTACCGCACTGCAACATAGGCGATCCCCGCTGGATGCTGCACTGCACAATATTCATGTTGCACCGCAACATAGTTGCGCGTGAAACAGGTTTTCCTATCATCATCGGCTCTCGTGCATGGAGCGTTTTGGTTTGGGGCTAAGATATAGGTATGTATTCTTGTGCCTAGCCAGTATATTGGCCTAGAATAGTGGGGCGTAGAACTAAAGACCATTAGTCCTTGAGGTTAGTCTAAGAGACAACCTCAGGTTGACGTAGACCCCAGGGCTTGCTAGGGTAAGATATGGAAGTTTTCTGACTAACAAAGAGAGAGCTTCCTAGAACCCACCACCATAGAAAGAGGGAGAAAGTCTATGGGAAAGCGAGGCCCAAAGCCTGGACACAGGCAACGGGCAATCAAACTGGTCAACATGTCTGATAAACCTGTTGATCTTGAGGACTGGCAGAAGGGAGACAAGCGATTGGCTGTTACCTTGGCCGATTGGCTTGCTCAAAAGACGCAAGTCACCACTGCCATCAGCACCACGGACGATGGGGCAATCCTCATCGACTACGCCTTGCACGGGGTGTTACAGCCCACGGTCAGGGTGTACGCTGGCAAGATCATCTGGCCGAAGGGAACAGACTTCGACCTAATGATGGCCTTTCTTAAAGCATAACCGTTGGGGCTGGCATCCCCTTACCACTGCCACAACCATTCATAGAGAGGGGAATACCAATGGCTCGCATGCATGTTTGCGCTGAGGTGACGCAGTTTGAATTAGGAAAGCACACTGGCTTTCTTGATATGAACGACACTCATAAACTCTGGCAAGAGTTTGATGATTTTGGTAATCACCGGCTATGTTTTGAAAGCCGGGAACTGGCGTCCGAATGGACCAGCTACACAGGCATATCAGTATTAGATGTGCCAAAGGTTGGGATGTTTCGTGGCACGTCTGACTATTACAAAGGAACTCTACCCAGAGTGTTCCAAATCACCATGTCCCTAGAAGATTCGCTAGGGGAGGTGTGACATGAAAGCGGGCGTGGACTATCCATCCTGGACAACTCTGTTTCCAAAGGGTCGTTACATTTATTATGAGGGCAATACACCCGACGAATTTATCGCTGAAGTCAAGGCGAGATTTGGCTTTGACCCAGTGAAGAATAAGCCTAATTGGCAGCAGGAATACAAGGACTGGGGTTGTTTTGGTTTCTTCTGCCCGCCCGAACATCTTGACGCCATCTATGGCAACAACGAATATCCGATGGGGTCATAGACATGTCCAGCCGTCAAATCAATCTGCCCGATGGGCAGCACACGATGCTCATTTACGAGAGTGAGCATTCCGTATCTTTTACTGTATATCACAACGTTTCGTTTCATACGAAACAGGACTTGCGTCTTGATAAGCGCAAGGTTCCTAATTGGGCTGAGCTAATCGGCATTGCCGAAGACTTGGCCCGTAAGCGTTATGCCCCTGACCTGTTTCAACAACGCAGGAGGGGCAGGTGAGCGCTTTATACGACTACCTCTGGCGTATTGAGAAGGAAGATGAAAAACTCTTTCTTCATACGCCGTATTACAACTCAATACACAACTCTATCTTGGGTTGTTCGAGCATAAAGCAGTCCATTGTCATCCGTCGTCGTGAACTCAAAGGTGTGTTCCGAAGGATGAGGATTGCTGATTTTGATATGGAATTCATCACAATGCACTGAGAGGTGTGCCCATGGCTTTCAATGACCCAATCTTCTCTCACCGTAATGGTGAGGAACAGCCGATGAAATCTGCCACAATGGAAGCGTGGTTGGAAAACCGTGCTTATTCAACGTGGCCTCGCATTCAAACGTGGGAAGTGTATCAGCGTCAGTTGATCTGGCAATCGCGTCTCATGCGTACACAATTCTCTTCAACCTATATTCGGAGAGCCTTATATGTCTCACGAACTAACGAGAGGAGATAAGGTTTACTCTGAGGTAAGGCTTGCCCAGGGTAAGCAACCCAATGGGTATATCGTCAGGCTCGTCCAATCTGACGGTGAGATAACGGACGTCCATGTGCGCTGGCACTCTGAACCATCGGAGGATGAATACTTACTCGTCGATGTGTTTGATGGGACGTGGGAATCCAACTTCCCCAACACATGGTATTTGATGGACCATTAGGGCTTGTCCCTATCATCAATTTCGGAGGTCTAATGTCCGTATACATTTGTCGTAAATGCAAGGCTAGTCAGACTAGGCAGCCTTTCAAGCGTTCGGAAGTGAAGTATTGGACGTGCATGAAATGTGCAGGCATTGATAAGTTTCAGGTTACTGTGGTCGAAAAAACCCAGGTAACTGTAAAGCGTGCTAAGATGAAATTGTTTTAGCGTGATATAGGTCCTTATCATCGTGATGGGTCGTCTAAGAGGGAACCCAAGGTTGACGTAAGACCCAGAGCATGTCATGCTGGATATAATGGAGAGGGAGAAGTATCAATGGGAGCAAGGTGGATGCAGCAGAAGCTGCAGAAGATGCGGAAGGCAAGACGTTCGCATCTGAAGGGGTACACAATGCATCGGGGCAATCGAAAGCCTCCGAACAAAGATGTCATTAAAGAATATAAAGAACGTGCCAAGGGCATAGGCATTGATGAAGTTTTCATTGATGCTCACATGCGGGCGTTCTGGCCGGACCATAATCCAGAGAGACGTAATTCTCCTGGAAGAATTGAAGCGCTACACAAAGCACAAATCTTGCGCGATGCACAGAATGCAATTGAAGAAGTTGAAAGATGTGTTGAAGTATTTGCCAATGAACGAAGGGCCATGCACTTGTACTTTGCAAGAGGCAATGGCCCAGCTTTCTTCATCGAAAGAGATTTTATCTTAGGTAGATTTCGCAGATCAGAGGAATACCGCGACGCAAACTCGGCGCGAACGCATTACCAAATGCGAGCAATCCGCTGGTATGAGTATCGACCAATCCCTCCTTGAGATTAGCCGCTGTTCCTCCCCCTCGGTACACGGCTATAGGCCCTCGGCGTGTCCCCTCCCGCCGGGGGCCAACCCTTCCCAGTTGTACGTAGCGTGAGAAGCGTATCTTGCTGCACCCTGCCCGGTTGCAGCAGGTGAGGTCCAGCGTGTGCACTGAAGCAGTGCTGGTGTCAATACTGCTCAAGAGCACCGCTGGACCAACACATTGGAGATTAAACAATGCTTCCAGATATTCTCATAACGCTCAGAAAGCTTAGGGTATTGTTCGATGGTTTGTCTCCCAAGGGAACTGAGTGGATTCTTCGTTATACTTCTGACGCTCCTGTTGATTTTATTAAACCTGAGTTTGCAGAGAAGTTTGCTGTTGCTATTAAACATGAAGCCGAGAAGCAAGGACTTAAGGTAGAGATATTTCGTTAAGTTGTACCGAACGGGGAGAGGTCCCAATGTTTGATGACGACGCTGCCCGCACAGCAAGTGCGGGACACACGACGACTGAGGTCCTGACTGCGTTGTGGAGTTACGACGAAGTCAAGATCATCTTGGCTATGTTGGGTATTTTGTTGCTTGCGTACCTGGCGTGGAAATTGGTTTTGCGTGATGCGTTGCTATTCACCACGGAATACACCGCGAAACAAATCGCAGCTTTCTTCGAGGGGAAGAGAATGCAAGAGGGTGATCGCATGCGGCAGCAAGGAATAGCCGCGCAGACTATTGCCATAGGTTTGGAAGCAGATGTGGACAAGGGCCTTCTTACCAGGGCATTTGTCGATGATCTCTACAAGCGTATGGCTCATGGGCTTCCGCCCTTGAAGAGGGCAGTTGAGCCTGAGCCTAAGCCGATTAAGGAAGTGCTCGCCCCCAAGTGGGCTGCAGCATCCTTCGTCGAAGGAATGATGAAGAAGCTTCGTCTCCGCAAGGAGAAGGAAGAGCACCCGCGTGATCAGTTGGCGCAGTGCTTCAAGACCAACAACTGAACCAGCCGTGCATCGAACAGGAGAACCTGATGCATCGTTACTTGACTATCGTGAAGAACCCCGGACTAATCGTGCCGGAGTCCTATTGGGGACTTGCCATCAAGCAATTCCCATCGGCTCTGGGCGTAGCCGTGGCGACAAAGGTGGAAAACGATTCCATCTTAATTGTCAACAAGAAGCTGGGCCTTGATTCGGCAGCTACGCTCGCCGCGATCACCAAGGTCCAGGAACAGTTCAAAGCGCAGAAGGTCATCTTCAGCCTCGCCGCTTTCCCCGAGAAGGCGTCGGAAGACGACATTCAGCCGTTCACCTTGGCTGTCAAGGGTGAGGACGACGAGCAGATCGTTGCCTTCATCGACGGCGCTGGCGCTAGGTTCGACAAGGGCGAAGGTCATTCAGCAGAATTCCACTGCTGGCAAGAGGCGCTCGGACCTATCATCGGCGGCAAGATGTACAAGAAGATCGCCGGGGAGGACTTGAAGAAGTTCTCCGAAGAGCTTGCCGATCCTGTGAACAAGCAGGTGCTCAACGGCATGTTCGACAACGCCGGCACCATAGCTATTCTCACGTTAAGCGATAATTTGCACACCTTTTCCGAAGGGGAACAACGCAAGGCGTTTCCGTTCGGCTTCGTTTCGCAGCACTTGGGTTACACGGAAGACGCAGCGGCAGCGGCACCGTCGAAGGCAGATGCCGGAACGCCGGTGACTGGGAAGAAGCCGAAGTTCGACTTCCTCTCTGGCGGCACACCTGCCGCTCCCGCTGCTCCGCAACCAACACCCGTTGGCCCTCAGCCCGATAAGCCTGTCGAAGGGCAACCTGGCAAGACTCTCGAAGAGATCATTGCTGCGGATGACTACGAGTGGCGCACGCCGCCGGATGAAGTTCGCAAGAACAACGGTCATCTGAAGTCTTGGTACAAGGAAGTGTCCAAGACCGGGAAGATCCCGCAGGACTGCGACTGGAAGAACTATGCTCCGGTCCGTACCAAGTACAAGAAAACAGGTATGGACAAGCTCTCTGCGGTGGCCGTCAAACCCGTGCAGGTTCCGTCGAGTCCGGCAGAACGAGCAGGGTTGGAAGCCATTCCCGTGATCTCCACCGAGGCCACGAAGAGCTTCCACGATTGGCTCGCTGAAGGCAAAGCCAAGAAACTCAGAACTGACTACGCCGGCAAGTACGACGTCTCCAAGATGTTGGAGTTGACGGAGAAACTCCCCAACTTCGAACAAGCGGCAGGACTCAAACTCGAAGAGTCCTTTCCTTGGGACTACGGCCTTTGCCTCGAACTCGCTCGGAAACATCCCGAGCACGCTGCTCTCGCCATCATGCACTTCAAGAAGCTCTACATGGAAGACTTGGCAACGGCACCTGAGACGCCGGCCGAAGTCCCTGAGCCTCTGAAGAAGACGGGCACCGACGATACGCCTGTTTCACCCCCGCGTCCGCCGACCAGCGTTCCTGCTGCGTCCGCGAAGAAGCCGAAGTTCAATTTCGGCTAATACCTATTTCCTGGGGCGTTGTAACAAGCGTCCCAGGGTTTGTCTATTTGAAGGGAGCAGACATGTCTTTACATTCAATCCTCAACAAGTTAACCGGGAATGGTAAGCTGGATCCGGAACTCTGGCGTCGTGCAGCGGAGAAACGTACGCAGTTTACTCCGGACTTGCTCAAGTTGTCGGAGAAACGGAAGCACTTCCTCTTCGTCTATGACGAGATGAAGATCAACTTCCCTGCCTACAATGCCCTGAAAGGGGCTGCCTTCGTCTGCAACGGCATCACCGTTCAGAATACATTCGAAGTTTATCTTCGGCAGACGACCACAGTTAAGTCAGTAGTCGCGGTGAATGTAACACCGCCCGACCCTAGGGATTTCCGTTTTGACCCTCGTAAGCCAGGACCAGGGCGCATCCGGGGCCAGCTTCATCTCGTTCCGGCGGAGACGCTGTTTGAACTTGACGAAACAATGGCCAACGGCGTATACTTCGACCGACAAAAAGTCAAGGTACGCTTGCCCTGGACTGGCAAGAACTATCAGAAAGTCCGTGGCATGTGGGTGCCTTCCGACGAGGATAATTACCTCCCGGCTTACGCTTACATCGCTGGGCCTGAAGCTATTGAGGAAGACAAGAACCTCAAGCTCGTCAGCCGCTTCGTCCCCCGAACGCGGGATAACAACGGACATTACGTCCACGACATCCCCTACTATGAGTTCACTCGCAACGACTTGAATGGCATCTAGAGTTATAAGAACAGAACAGTGTCCCTCTTGCGCCAGCAAGGGAAGAGACATATCACAAAACAACTTGGCCGTTTATGATGACGGCCATTCATTTTGTTATGCTGAAAATTTATATTTTCCAGCTAATGGAGGAGACTTCAACCCATTGGAGAATGAGAGTTATACCTATGAGTATTTAGCTCATAGAGGAATTAATGTTAATACATTTAAGCATTATGAATGCAAGACCAAGATTGATAAAGACGGTAAGCCTATTGCTGTAGGGTTTAGATACCCTGATGGTTCCTATAAGATTAGGTCATTGGAGAAGAAGGCATTTGAGTGGTCCCCTCACGGAGACAAATCCAAGACCGGACTGTTTGGGAGGGATAAGTTCTCTGCTGGCAGTTCATCATCCATCACTATTACGGAAGGTGAATACGATGCTCAGAGCCTTTGGCAACTTCTTCGAACTCCTGTGGTCTCTGTACAGGGGTCTGGCAGTGCTCTTCGTGACTGTTCTGCTGATCTGGATTACCTCCGCTCTTTCGACAGGGTATACTTTGCCTTCGACAATGACGCGGCTGGGCGAGAAGCTCTTCAACGCTGCGCAGGTTTGTTTGATTACAACAAAGTCTACGTTGTCAAACTAACCAAGCACAAGGATGCCAATGACTATCTGACTGCCGGTGACGGCGACGAGCTAGTTACTGCTTGGAAGAATGCCAAGAAGTACTTGCCAGATACCATTGTCTCCTCATTCGCTGAGTTCAGGGAACTCCTGAAAGAGCCGCCTAAGTTAGGCATTCCCTATCCATTCCCGTCGTTGACCAAGATGACGTTCGGAATGCGTAAAGGTGAGTCCGTCTTAATCACTGCTCAGGAGAAGGTGGGCAAGACGGAACTGATGCATGCAATTGAACATCAGCTATTGAGGGAAACAAATGACCCGATTGGCGCTATTTACTTGGAAGAGCCTCCGCAACGACATTTACAGGCACTTGCGGGATTGGAACTTGGAAAGCCTGTCCACTTACCAAACGTGGTGGCGAGCCCTGAAGAGGTCTCTCGTGCCCTTGAAAAACTTCTTCAAGTGGACGACCGTCTTCATGTGTATTCACACTTTGGGAGTGATGACCCAGACGTACTTCTCGACACGATCCGTTTCCTCGTGGTTAGTCGTCAATGTGCTTTTATCCTCTTGGACCATGTCTCTATGGTTGTTAGCGGCCTTGGAGGAGACAATGAGAGACAAGCACTCGACTACTTCATCACCCGACTCCAAATGATGGTGAAAGAGCTAAAGTTTGGCTTGATCATCGTCTCTCACTTAAATGATTTCAACCAAACTCGTGGCTCTCGTTTCATCAGCAAGACCTGTGACATACAGATCAGGGCTGAGCGGGACAAGCTCCACCCTGATCCCATTGTACGTAATACTATGAATTTAATCGTTATTGACAACCGCTACTGCGGGCAGACTGGTCCTTGTTGTTCTCTTTCCTTTGATCCAGATACCTATAGATTGAAGGAAGCTGCCAACGATAATTGGGACGATGCTGTAGAAAAATTGGTGGCTTAAATTGAAGGACAATAGACAATGAGTTTCCCCTGGCCGCATCTTCCATTCTGGAATTCTGGTGAATGCCAAGTGTGTATGGAGAAGCTCGATGATCTGCAGAAAGCACGCGTGCTCTATACGCCGTCGAGGCGGGATTTGTTCAAGGCGCTGTCGGCTGTTAAGGCTGAGGACGTCAAGGTCTGTATTGTCGGACAAGACCCTTATCCCAACAGTAGTCACGCTACTGGTTTTGCTTTTTCTGTTCCTGATAACGTCACTACCTTCCCTCCTACTCTTGTCAACATTCTTAAAGAATATCACGAAGACTTAGGATATCCTGAACCCAAGTCTGGAAACCTTCAGAAGTGGATTGATCAGGGAGTTTTATTGATTAATGCAGTTCCAGTCTGCGCTATGGTTAAGCTGTCAGATGGAACTCGTGTTAACGGTGCTGCAATCGACGAATGGTCGTATCTCATCAAAGATATTGTGGAAGATTTGAGTCCACGCGTCATTTGCTTTGCCTTCCTCGGGCGTGTAGCTCGTGAGAATGCTAAATACGTTGACACTGAAATCTCCGAGGTCATTGAGACCTCACACCCCTCCCCCCGTGGTAGTCTGAACAGTTCTAGTCCCTTCATCGGTTCTAGGCTGTTCAGCACTATCAATGATCGTCTCGTGCAGAAACTAGGACAAAAGGCAATTGATTGGAGGCTGTGATGCCAAGAAGGTGTGGTCTCAATCTCACTGCAGGTCAGAAACGTCGCATGGATGGCAAACTCCTTAGACGTAAAATGCGCCTTCGTGCCAGCAAGATCACAGGAGGTTCCTTTGTTCCTGAAGGCTGGTCTCCTTCTGATTGGCGAAAGCTGATTGTAAAAGCCAGTATCGAAAACAAATACCGGGAGACTGCGTGATGGGTTGGAACCGTGGACTTGGTCGTCGTAGTTCAGGAAGACTAGACTGGCGTACCGACGTAGAACCAAAAGTTCCTTCTGCCAACTACGTTCAGAAGAAAGAACGTATGGAAACCAACGCCAAGGCGAAACGAGCGAAGAGGGAAGCAGATGAAATCGGGGGATGAATACGTCATTCGTGAAGGCGAAAGCCTGATCGCCTGTATCTTTCAAACCATGTACCAAGGGAAGGATGGCTGTGCTTGGGTGGTTCTCAAGGAACCTCAGACTGGCACTCTGTTTCGGCGTAAGGAACATCACCTCCGCAAGGAACCTAAACTTCTTCCTGAGTTGGTGGCGTCCTTCAAGTAGGGGTATGCGTAATGGCTAAGTTGAAGAAGAACGAACTTCGTATTTGGTCAGTTTACCGGAGCTTGCTCAGGATCGAATCTGATCTCAGAACAGTTCAACAAAGACTGTTGGAAGAGGGCTTTCCTAATGAAGCAAGTGATGTTGGGGATATGTCAGATGCCATGGAAGAGACTTCCAATAGGCTTCAAGCTCGTCTCCGTGGTAAGGTTTTAAGCGACGAACCTCGTCTATTTTGACGGAGACTTGTTTTGGGGTGCTACCTAGCTACCTATTTTTAATTTAAACGCACCAGTGCTCATTATTAGGGCTCTGAGAGGCATTGTAGAAGTGAAGGAAGTATGCAAATGAACAAAGAAAATTCGCTGCTTAAGGAAGAAAAGGCGGACAATGTGATTGAAATGAACCCGAAGCCTAAGTTTGATGTATTGCCTGGGGGTAAAGACCCCACTGTTAATTGGTTAGCAGAATTACCACAAGGAACTGTGTTCCTCTGTCGGAAACGGAATGTGCCTGCTGGACAGGTTCAACTATTCATGGATGAGTGGACTTTGGACAACAACACATTCAAACATTTCAAACTCCACGACGACTTGAACCCGCAAATTGCAGAACGTTTCGTTTGGGTTAACCCACGTGAGTTCTCGATGCTTCATGAGTTGGTGGAGGTGCTCGAAGAAGGAAAACAATAATGGGCACTGTAATCCCCTATGATGTCAACGACTGGGCGCTAATGCGCATCATGCGTGGCAACATCAACTTCTATCGTGAGACTGATCCTCGGAGATATGATCTGGCGATCAAGAAGAGCGACTTGGTTTACAAGGAAACGCTCAAGTCTTATACGGAGCGGGCGGCGTAAGTCGCCCAATCCATTAGAGGTATCAAAATGGACCTTAAAGAATACGAAACAATTATGGCTGAGCGAAACAAAACCAGCTATAAAGTCAATGAGAATTTGAAGAAGGCGCAGAATGTACTTGCAAAATATAGTTTGCTTTCAGGGTATCTACGCCCTAATTTTGCAGATTTCGTAGAACACGACAAATCTATTCGTTATGATATAAAGATGGGTGGACACTTTCTTTGGTCCACTAAGGATAAAGCAGAAGCAGAACAACTCGTCAAAGATTTGGACGAATGTCTTCTGCCTTTTAACCAGAAGTTTGAAGAAGAAACCCTTAAAAAGATAAGAGAATTAACTAATGAACAAGCGAAGTAAGCTAATTCCTATCACATCAAAAATGCAGTTTGAGGATAAAAATGGTAATGTTTATAAGAAACCAAGAATAGTTAAAGAACTTACCCACGTGAATAAAGGTAAAGATTATTCCAAGAAGGCTGCATGATTGAAGAAATCAAACTAATCCTCGATCCTCCTTTAATCATTTATCCTATTGTAGTAGAGTGGACTGAAGGATTTGAAGAATTCACTTCACGTCGTATGACTGAAGAAGAATTCAAAGAAAAGAATTATCCGGATTATTATCGACGATGAAAGTATTAGTTTGTGGATCAAGACATTTTAACGACTACGAGAGACTCAGCGCAGTCCTGGAACCCTTGGATATTGACCAAATTATCGAAGGGGGAGCAAGGGGTGCGGATACTCTTGCCCGCAAGTACGGAGAGTTTTGCAATATACCTGTTGTGGAATATCTCGCAGATTGGAACACACACGGAAAAAGAGCTGGTCCGATTAGAAATTCCCAAATGCTTCGAGAAGGACGTCCGAATTTGGTCGTTGCCTTCTGGGACGGTAAAAGCCCAGGAACGAAAGACATGATTGCCCAAGCCGAGAAGGCTGGCGTTAAAACCATTGTGATAAATATATGAACCAACCTTTAGAAATTGAAATTGATATATTGAAATCCAGATTAGATACGCTTGAACAAAGCCATAAATGGCTTCAATCCAACTGGGTTGATTGGACTTCGTCCACCAAAGATATGGGCCAGAAGATAGTGATTGCACTGGATCAGATCGTTGCGAGTCGTAGTTGACGTTGAGGCGAATGGCTTAAAGCCAGATATTGTTTGGTTGATTATCTGTAAAGATATCGACACAGGCAACTATGAGATATTTAGAAACCCTTCAACTAATGAGTTAGAAAGGGAACGGTTCAATGCGTATGCTCAGAACGTTAGGCTATGGATTGGCCATAATCTCCTTGACTATGACCGTCCAGTTCTTACAAATCTTATTGGCACCACAGGGTCCATTGATCTGGTTGACAATTGCCTTGATACTCTCATTGTTAGCAAGCTTGTTGATTATTCTCGGACACAAGGCCACTCCGTAGAGGCTTACGGAGCAGAATTTGGGTACGAAAAAGGAACTTTCTACAAGTTTACAGACAAAGAATTACATAACTCTGACAGTCTTCTGTTTCGAAAACTAGAAGAATATTGTAAGAGAGACGTAGATATTACACATAAGATATACCTTAAGTACCTAAGGATTATTAAGGATACACAATGGGGACCTAGTATATCCTTGGAACATAAGTTCCAAGTGTTAGTTAATACACTAGAGACTAATGGATTTAGCTTTAATACTAACAATGCTACTAAGCTATTAACTAAGGTAACAGAGGAACTAAGTACCTTAGATACTCTTATACTTAAGGAATTCCCTAGTAAGCTTAAGCTTATACGCGAGATACACCCGCGGTACACTAAGCACGGTACCTTGAGTAAATCTGACTTTAGGTTCGTGAAAGACGGGGATCTCAGTGAATATAATGGCGGGCCATTCTCGCGGTGTGAGTGGGTAGAGTTTAATCCTTCTTCTCATACTCAATTAGTTAAATTATTAAACAGTGCTGGTTGGTCTCCGACAGACAAAACTCAGACCCACATAGACACTGAAAGAGACCTCAATCGTCTTAGGTATAGTTCTAGAGGCCAATCCGTAGTTGACGTAGCCGCAGAACGAGCTATACTGGTAAATAGGCTGGAAGAACTAAGAACAACAGGTTGGAAAGTTTCAGAGCATAATTTAGAAACGTTGCCAAATCCTGATACTTTTGAAGATTGGTTAAAGCATTGTCGCATAAAACTATTGAAGGGCGGAGAGCGTATCAGAGAGCTTATTACGAAAAAAACGCTGAAAGAAAGCGACAGAGCTCCCGCGAACGTTACAATAAAGATCCAAGATCTTTTAAAGACAAGCAACTCCGTAGAAATTACGGACTGTCTATTAGTGAATTTGAGCGAATGTGTCTCCAACAAAACGAGTCTTGCAAAATTTGTGGAGAGCGAAAAACTCTTGTGGTTGATCACTGTCACACCACAGGAAATATACGCGGACTGCTCTGCAAGCTTTGTAACGGATACTTGGGTTGGTTTGAGAGACACCGAGACGCTGCAACGGCGTATCTCGATGCTTCGCGCTGCCAGATCCCTGGCAAAACGTATCCTCCTAGAGTCCCGACGCCGCACTCTCACTGAGTGGCTCTCCCTCGTCTCGCCGAATGACCGTATCCACGGTCAGTTCTACGGGATTGGTGCCTGGACCCATAGGATGGCGCACCAGAAGCCCAACACAGCAAACATTCCCTCTGAATTCAAAGAGGACGGTTCTCCTAAGCTGTTAGGGAAAGAGATGCGCCAACTCTGGCGAGCACCGAGAAATCGGTTGCTCGTCGGAGTAGATGCCGAAGGTATCCAACTTCGTATCTTTGCTCATTACATAGATGACGCGGAGTTTACCGATGCTCTTGTCAGAGGCGATAAGAAGAGAAAGACCGATCCGCATTCTCTCAACCAGAGAATTCTTGGTGATGTCTGTAAGGGCAGACAAGCCGCGAAGCGCTTTATATATGCCCTCTTGTTGGGTGCGGGACTTCCGAAGCTGGCTGCTATTCTTGGCTGCTCAGAGACCCAAGCGAGAGAAGCTCTTGATAATCTTCTCAAACGATATGGTGGGTTTGCCAAGATCAAACAAGAGGCGATACCGCACGATGCAAGCCGAGGCTACTTCGTTGGGTTGGACGGTAGGAAGGTTCTCATACCTGGAGACACAGTCTCATCGCGCAAACATCTTTGCATGTCTGGCTATTTACAAAATGGAGAAGCAATCATCATGAAGTCTGCTGCTGTTAAGTGGCATGCAGATAAAGAAATGTTAGAAATATCTAAGGAATATCCTTGGTTTTTCGTTGACATGGTGCATGATGAATGGCAGACTGAAGTTGTAAATAACATGAAGATTGCTTTGAAGATTGCAGAAATCCAAGCTAATTCATTAAAGCTAGTAGGCGAAGAACTTGGTCTGAAATGTCCCCTAGCTGGTAGTTTCTATAATGATGACCATGAAGATTATACTATCGGTACTAATTGGTACCAAACACATTGAGGTTAGTGAATGATTAAAGCAGGCGATACAGTATATTTAAAGTCCGGTGGTCCAGAGATGACTGTCGGTAATATTAGATGGTGGTCTAAGAAGGCTGTGTGTTTTACTTGGCTCCTGAGCAAGGGCAAGGATTACCAAAGCACTTACTTGAATACCAGAAACATTCCCGTTGATGCATTAGAACTATCAAAAGGATAATTAACGTGACCCTTCATACTATTGAGTATTCATACTATCTGCCCGAGTGGGCAACCATTGAGATGGACATGGACCCTGCGCTAGATCGTTCTGAAAAGGAAATTCTAGCCATTGCAGAGATCAAGGAAATCTTTGATGACATTGAAAATATTGAGATTACGAAAGTAACAGAAATTGGCTAAAGAATTTATTTATTTAAAGGGTAAAGTTTCCTGGGTTCGTCACTTGAGACCAGACGATAAGTATGGCAAGTGGAACTGTAAGCTTCATCCCGATGTTGAGTCCCTAGAGAAGATCAGGGAACTTCAACTCGCACAGAACGGCGTCTCTGGCATCAAGAATGTCCTTGGTAAGGACGATGATGGCTATTACATGGGCTTCTCTCGACCTGTGAATAAGCTGATGCGTGGGCAAGTCGTTGCATTCACTCCACCTGTCGTAGTCAACGCAGATGGTTCACTCTTCCAGGGTGACGCTATCGGCAATGGCACTGACGCAACCATTAAAATTGAAGTCTACACTCACGGTACTCCTGGCGGTGGTAAAGCCAGAGCGTGTCGTTGGGAGTCAATGAGAATTGATCACTTAGTTCCTTTCGATAAGAATAGGGATTTGGGTAAAGAAGAGTTGGAGGCAGTGAAAGAACTGGTCAACCAACCTACCCAATTGTTCTGACGTAGCTCAATATGTAGAGCCCGGCATCGGCCAGCCCCGCAGACACGCAGGGGACGAACTGGATAGCCTAACGGCAAGTCGGAGATACGGGTGTACGACCCGTCGTCAGAGTTCTAGGTACACGGATCCTCGGGTTCATTCCTAGCGTCTACCACAGGACGTTAAACTTGAAGTGTGGTCTGTCTTGGCAGACAGACGGTAAACTGCCCTTAGTCTGTAGCTGTAGAATGAAGTGTCCCTTGAAAGGCATGGACAGGCAAGCAGTTGGGAAATCCGGACCGCGACGGCGGGTAGGTATGCTTAGGTGTATGGCGATCGCAAACTTAAATGAGGACGTTCGCTGCCTTCGGCCTAGCATTTTAACCAATAATAAGAAAGTTCAAAGATATGACTCAAATAACAATTACCGAAGCACTTGCTGAGATTAAGACTGTCGGCAAGCGTATTGCTTCGAAGAAAGAATTCGTTAACAAATATCTCGTGCGGGTTGAGACGATGAAAGACCCGTTGGAGAAAGATGGAGGTTCTTCCGTCGTACTTTCTCAAGAATTGCAAGCAATTGCAGACCTTGAGCAAAGAATAGTGAACCTTCGTCGAGGTATTCAACAGGCCAACGACGAGACCAAGCTGAATGTCGAAGGCATCGACCGTTCGATTACTGATTGGCTCACGTGGCGTCGTGAGGTATCGGAAGGTCATCGTCTCTTCCTGCGTAATCTCCGGGTGAATTTGGAGAATATGCGTAGTGCTCAACGTTCTCAGAGATTTAATTCTCAAACTGAGAAGCCTCTGGATATCATTGTCAACGTCGATGAGAAGAAGCTCGCCGACGAAGCTGAGAAGCTCGACAATATCCTGGGTCAACTCGATGGACAACTTTCGTTGAAAAATGCAACCGTAATGGTGAACACATGACATTCTGGAAAACCGTAGGTGCTGTACTGGTCGCACAGTTGATTGGTACTTTGATTATCTTGGTCCCCTATGTCGTCACAATAGTTGTACTAGCGACTAAGTAGTTCCTAAAATAACCTTCTGCAGCGAAGTGAGAAAACTGTAGACAAACAAGTTTACTGGCCCTAAAACCAGTGCATCATTGGAGATGTAAAGAGGACTCGATATCCTCGCAAACTCAAAGCTCAACGTTCAGAGATCAAAGTTTAGGATTTCAACGTTCATAGTTAAGAGCTTAAAGTTTATCCAAACCCACCAATAATCTGGTCCATTTAGAAATAGATGGCACACGCAAGTTTACAAGCGTGTTCTCAGGATGGTGGCTGCTACACGGAGGTTATTAATTCATTAGGCAATTTTGCCAGCAAGCAAGAGAAGGAGAGCCAAGTGAATTTGTCTGCAACGAAGAAGTTCATCGGTTGTTCGCACCCTGGTTCATACACCAGCGGTACACCCAAGACACTTCTCGAGGTTCGGGCTTGGGCCAAGCAAATGCTTGGGCAGCACAAGAACATCAACACGGTGTTCATCACCGAAGCCGTCGAGACTTGTCAGCGCACTGAGCCGCCTGTTGTATTCATTGGGTTCACCGCTGAATCGGCGACCAATGGCCACGACAGCCATACAGCCGATACCGAGGAACTGCCCAGTCAGTTCTGATTACTTTACGACGTAAGGCCCTGGAGGGTAAAAGCTTCAGGGCCTTATTTTGTTTATATTGAGGAGAAGAACGATGCGGGAGCAAGATCAAATCTTAGGGGTGAGCTTCCGTAATACGGCAAGGCACTTCCGAAAGAAGTACGGGCCGATTGGACCTGATGGTCCACGTCTCCCATCTTATCCTGATTTGTCCATTAAGGCTGATCGTAAAGAGATTCACCTTCATCCTCGATGGCAGCGTACAGAACAATGTAGTTGTGGATATCCTTGCGAACCATGCCAATATGGAGCCAAGGACAATCAGCGAAACTTCTGTGCGAAACTCGACCTCAGGTCTCCAAAACCTGAGTGACCCACAGTCAACTTCCCGCTAGGCGTGGAACCCTAGTGACTGGAATACTGATGGTAGAACTCCTCGCAAGAGGACAGTCCCTTAACCGAGACAGCGGCACCAGGGCGACCTGATGTGGGATATCAGCAACGAGCAATTGTTGCTACCCGTCTTTCTAGGTCTGAGGAAGAGCCCGGACTTAGGTTGTTCGGAGGCTAAAAACAACGAACAAGGATCCGACTGAGTTAAAGCTTAACAACCTTTAACCCGGAGCCAGTGGCCAAAAGGGAGTACCGCGGAGCCTTCCGGTGACAGACGTCAGATCAGTCAGCATCCCGTAGTTGTAAGAGCAATGCGACCTTGCTTGGGTAGTTGTCAAAGACTATGACCCACTCGACTTAGGGAGAAAACGCGGTGTGCAAAAGGCTCTCTACAATCCGCTTGTACCCACTCATCGCAATGATGAGGAAGCAACCAGAACGTATGTCGTGGCCTACGTGCAGAGTAGTACTCTGTACCCCACTAGGGCTCAAGTAGGAGACTATTCCAACTAGACATACGAAGTCCCCGTAAGGATCCTGTGAATGGACCTTCAAGGGCATACGCAACTCACGAGGCTTGGAAACCTCTGCAGGTTCGAGTCCTGTCCCCACCGGGGTGGTGAAACGGAAAACACAGTGAGTTGGAGAGTAAGTCCTGAACCCCTACTAGGCTGCTGCAGCGCAAATCTGCTCGTGGTATGATCCTCCAAGATGGGGCCGAGGTAGAAAGGGATTTACTGATGGGAATGCCGACCGAAAGCAAGGATGTCTCCTGATCGGTGTTAGGGAACGTATCTTCGTGTGAACCTGGGTATGAACTCTTTCGCAGTTGATCACAGTAGCCAAATAGAAATCGCACCCCGTAAAAGTCGCCACATGCTAGCGTTTTCGTTGAACGCGGATCTGGTTGGGGAAGACACAGTCGCGTGGTGTCGGAGGTGAAAGTAAGAGCTAGTCCTTGAAACTTGTCGATGCACTGACGTTGCTCTGCCTGATGAGGTGGCAGAAAGGATACCGAAGGAGTTGCTCGGTGAACGCTAGGAAATGAAAAGAAACCTAGCTCCGGCTGTCTACCGGAAAAGTGTTGAAAGCCCACTGCGGGTAAAAGGGGAGAACTTTTTAGAAGGGAGGAACCTTTTAAAAGGGGAGAGCCTTTACGGCAGGATTGGTTAGTAAACAGCCCAGGTCCAAGCGTGCTCCCAGGAAGGAGAAGCTGTGTGTCTCGCCGAAGGACTTGAATTCGTAAAGGGCAATATCTAGAGGAAACCAACGGATGCACACATCGTGAATGGTGTGAAATGTGGGAGTTACGTCCCATGCCTGATCTTGCAGCGACCGTGAAGACAAGTCTGACGCAGCCGAGACTAGGGTTGAACCTAGAGTAGGCGCACCCACCGATCTCATCAGTCGGCTCGGGGTGAAGTCTCTGGAAGAAAGCGCAGAAGTGCATGAACTCTCTGTACGGTAAGATGAACTAGGACGTGCTTGCTAAGTCTACGGATGTATGCGACAATGTCCGAATTGTAGACGCCCTAACCGCACAATGCCATCGGCAATGGGGCTATGTTCAGGTTACGTTCAAGAGAGGGAATGTCCCGTACTCTCACTAAGGATGGATGATCATGTGTCCATACCAGGGTTGGAACATACGGAGACTAGTAGGCTTGCGACGTGCACGCCCTCCATAAGGAGATAGCCCACATGCGGAGAAGGAGAAAAACAATGAACTACAATCCGCGTTATCAGGGTGCAGGTTTCTTGGAGACCATTCAGGCCATTGAGATGGTAAAGCAATGGACCAAGGACCAAGAAGAGAATTTGAAGGACTCAATTAAGAAGAAAGCTGAGAAAGAAAAGGAAGAGAAGGAACAACTGAACTGGCATAAGGTCATCCGATACACGGTGTGGACAATGATGTTCGGCCCGTGGATTGTCTTGGTCCAGTATTATGGACTGACTATGGCCTTCGGGAAACTGTTCAGGTAGTAATTTCCTATCACACCAAAATTGAATGCAAATACAAAGTTTAGTACAAGACATTTACAGCTACATCCAAGAGCACGACGATGGTTGGCTCTCTGACGCCGGCAAGGTTCTTGCTGCCAGGGAAGTCTACAACTCTAATGGAAGGAAAGGCACACTACGTCTTTCTGCATTAGGACCTAAATGCCCACGTGCTTTGTGGTACTCAATACATCAGCCAGAGTTGGCTGAAGCGCTTCCACCCTATGCAAAGTTCAAGTATGGCTACGGCCATATGATTGAAGCAGCAGCAGTCTCGTTAGCCAAGCTAACAGGACACGAAGTCACCGGAGAGCAAGATGAACTCATTGTCGATGGGATTGTTGGTCACCGTGACTGTGTCATTGATGGTTGTGTTGTCGACGTCAAGTCTGCTTCTACATATAGCTTTGCAAAGTTCAAGGACAAAAGCATTGGGGAGAATGACCCTTTTGGGTATCTGGAACAGCTTGATGCTTATCTCTTGGGGAGTAGCGGAGACGATCTTGTTCAGATAAAGGACAAGGCGTATCTATTAGCCATTGACAAACAATTAGGACATATGTGTTTATATGAGCATACATTACGCGAATCCCATACACGTGAGCGAATTGCTGATTACAAGAGAATTGTTGGACAGAGTCATCCGCCACCTTGCGGATGTGGAACTGTCGCAGACGGAAAGTCAGGTAATATCAAGCTGGATATTAAAGCATCATACAGCGGTTTCAAGCATGTTTGCCATCCTCAACTCAGAACCTTCCTATACGCCTCCGGCCCAGTCTACTTAACACAAGTAGTACGTAAGCCAGACGTACCAGAGGTAGACCGGAATGGTAAATTGGTGTATAATTAATGTCTGAATATTATCATTATAAAGATAAAAAGTTCTGGCGAAATCATTGGTGGGAAGAAGTCCATAACGACTGGGACCTAACCAAAGAAGAGAAGGCGGAAGAATTTGCCTTTAACTTCGGTTTTGATTGCGGTTATGGGAAAGGTTTATCTGACGCCAAGGAACTTCGCGAGAGAAACAAAATTCTTGAAGAAGACAACAAGAGCTTGCACGCGCATCTAGCAACAAGAGCTAGGCTTGATCGTCAATTCTCTTCCAAAGAAGAATACGATTACATTAATAAGTTTATGGATGAAGAAGCCGCGAAACAAGTTCGAACTTGACGGATTTAAACACTTAACTAAGAAGAAGATTAAGTTCGAATATGAAGCTCAGAAAATTCCTTATATCTTTTCTGGACATTACATTCCAGATTTCACCATTCACAAGACACGAGATACAATGCTTGTGGAATACAAAGGTTACTTCCGACCCGAGGATAAACGGAAGCTGGCCGCTGTCAAAAAGTGTCACCCAGCCCTCGACATCCGTATCGTCTTCTACAGTTACAATAAAGCCTCCGTTCGCTGGGCGGATAAGCACGGGTTTCCTTGGGCCTTAAAATCAATACCAGATGAATGGTTGAAAGATGACTGACGAAGAACTTAAAGACATTATCAGAAATTCAGATTATTCCGCTTCACGCTATCAAGCCGGTAAAAAGCAAGGACAGGCAGAAGCGTTAGTTTTGATTATAGTAACCTTAGTTATTTCAATTAGTATTTTTGTATTCTTGACGTGGCCAATCATAGCTTCATCTTAAAAGATATAGAGAACTACCTAGAGACCTATACTCTAGAGGAAATTCTAGAAGAGAATGAGCTTACTGTAGCAGACGCTCTCCTCTTTATGGTTGAACAATCATTTGTAGAATTACCACCGAATGCACCCTGTTAACAAATTTCAGAGGAAGCGTATAGCTACCTCAAAGCATAAGAGTAATGAAGAGAAAAGGAAGGACGCCAAAGAACGCAGCAGTGCGGTTTGGCGTAAGCTCACAAAAGAACAACTCGCCGCGCAGGAGGCTGAGGATGAACTTAGAGCAATTCGAATTGATGACGAAGCAGCGGACAGTAGACCTGTCGCTTGATACCATCAACGATCTTGTTGCCATGCACTTAATGGCAATGAAAGAGGTTCCTCAGAACCTCGACATCCACAGCTTGACTTTTGATCCGTCAAAGGTTAAGGTGGATAAAGAAGGCCGAAAGCTGGTTCCTGTCCAGTATACGCTGAAAGAAAGGACGGTGAGATACCAGCAAGATGCCGAAGCGGGCTAGAAACTATCGCAAGGAGTACGATGACTACCAAGGCTTGCCCTTGCAAAAGAAACGCCGTGCAGATCGAAACCGTGCACGACGTCAGGCAATGGCCAAAGGTAAAGTTCATAAAGGCGATGGTAAAGAATTAGATCACGTAGGTTTCCATAGACGTGGTCGATTGAAAAGCGTACCGACACGTGTAGTGTCAAGGCATGCCAATAGAATACGGCAGCCAAAAAGATCCTAAAAGAAAGGAAAGCTAATGAATGAAGTCAATACTGACCTGGCTAAGGTCGCTGCTCCCAAGCAAGACCAGAAGCCAGCCGAGCAGACCAAGCCGGAAACCAAAGAAGTCGAAGTAAAGAAGTAACTTTCTTTAATTCATAATTTTAAAGCCCCAGTCAGCTTGTGCTCCTGGGGCTTTTCTATTTGGAGAAGACATGTTAACGAGTGAACTCGTACAAAAGTACGGTTATAAGGAATTTCACGATACTAGTGCACATCTTTGGTTAGCACAATATCCTTATGATCCTAGTCAATGCATCTGTCTACCTTGCAAATGGTGGGAAGAGAATTTAGGTCCTGGTATTGGAGAGTTCCTAGATTTTTATGAAGCTACGTTTAAACAAAGAAAGAGATTCAGAATGAAGAAGACCTATAAGGAATGTGTAGGGACAAACTACACAACTACAGATACGTATAAGGTAATGCTTTCTTTAGGTGATTGCAATCAACCTTGCAACCCTGTGGCGGTGCCTTGTGCTGCGCCATGTATACAAAAAGAAGAAAAGGAAACTACCATGGCTACTTTCAACACTACGGCTGACCTCACTGCCCAGCAGAAGAACTATCTGGCTACGCGACTGGAGCGTTTGGAGCGTCAGAAGCAGGAAGACCTTCGTGCGCCTTACGGCCTGAAGGATGACGACGCGCCGGCTTCGTTCGATGAACTCCTGGAGCGCCTTGACAAGGGTCGCTACGTGATCTCGGATGAGAAGCGTAAGCTGAAGTACGGCTGGTACGATGCCATGTGCTACGTTGAGTGGCGTGACCCGGCGATCAAGA
>Ga0247664_1000012_pt1 | contig 51456 bp, 86 predicted proteins | sample CNK05_metaG_FD_182715 | JGI IMG/M metagenome (GOLD analysis project Ga0247664, IMG submission 182715) | Soil microbial communities from Purdue University Martell Research Forest, Indiana, United States - CNK05 | ecosystem: Environmental > Terrestrial > Soil > Temperate forest > Bulk soil...
TCCAGCCGGACCTTCTCTTGCTCGGCCCGCAGTTCGGCCTGTTGGCGGTTGAACTCGGCTTGCTGGGCCTCCATCGCTTTCTTGGCGGCCTCGATCTCCTCGCGCTGCTTGGCGAAGGCGGCCTCTTGCTCGTCCCTCTTTCGCTTCTCCTCCGCCGCTAGGAGGGCCAGTCGCTGCTCCTCTCGGGCTCGCTGCTCGGCCTCGATGCGTTTGGCTTCAGCCAGGGCTGCCTCGATCTCCTTTTGCTCTTCGGCCTTAATAGCTGCGTCCAGGGGCTCCTCGATCTCCATGAGCTTGGCCATAACGGTGTTGCCGGCCGCGTCCACCTTGCGCTTGTATTCGAGCGCTTCCCGGCCCTCTTCCTTGCGTCGTCTGTCTACGGCGTTGCGGAGCGCAACGATCTCTCGGCGCGCAGCCTTGCACGCCACGAGGCCGGCTGGTGTAGCGACGGCGGGGATGAGGGCCAGCTTTTCTTCCTTGAGCTTGGCGATCTCAGCTAATGTTGGACTGGGCTGCCAGGCCGGCAGCGTGGCGAATACCGAGACTTGAGTCCCAGGTTCGGTCATCTTTGCGGCGCCCATGTCTGCCGCGTTGTCTGGGACTTCGTTGACCACTTCGGGTCGCTGCTTGGTCATTGCTTCTTTTCTCCTTTGATTGAGGCCAAGAGATTTCGAGCGTCAAATATGGCTTTTGCCAACCAATGGTCGGCTTCTGATGCGTACTCCGGGGGATGATCAAATCCCATCGAGATCATGGCCGGCTCGGCAACGGCCTTGACCATTTGATCTAACGCCTCCACCAAGGCGTCGAAGCTGTTACAGGCCAGGACGATGAATTCGGCGTTAGCTTCGTCAAGGCTGCCGGTTAGAGACGCATGCAAGTGAATCACAGCCACTCGCATACCATCCATCCCAACGATGTAAAGCGACGGGCTCAGGGTGGACGGCTGGAGCACAAATGGCGTCGGCGTGTGGTTCATTTCTTACTGCCTTTCTTGAGTGCTGCCTGCTCGATCTCGACCCGCTTTTGGTTGAGGTGTTGCAAGGCATTGGTGAACTGGGAACGTGGGATCTCATCGAGCCGGGTGCATCCTTCGCGGAGCCAGTGAACCATCTTGTCCACCGGGAACGGGATAGAGCGGAGCATGTTCATTTCGTCGATCAGGTCTTGAAGTACCTTCACTTCGTCGGCCGTCAGGTTGCCGGCGTCCGTCTCGCCGTCCAAGTCAAGGTCCGACGACTCGACGAGGTTGAAGGCCATCTTTGTTACGTACCGCCGGGCATAGCTCGTCGTGGAACCATCGGCCTGGGTCGGCGTCATGTTGGCATTGCCCTTGATGCCTACGCCGTCAATGTGGACATCCTTGACGAACCGCCGCGAATGGCCGTCGACGTGCATAACGTCTACCGCCATGCGACAAACTTCCTTGTTGTCTTGCTCGATCTCCGTGAAGCAGAGGCTGAACCCTTCTCGCAGGTAGATGGGCCGAATTTGCTTGTCGAGCTGCTCGAACCCCGCGTACCAGATGTCCTTGTGCTTGTTGTGGCTCGACTTCACGAGGGGCTGCATGTCTCGCTGGGAATTCATCATCCCTTGATTCCACGCTTTCTCGGCCTCGATCTTCTGCCAGCGCTCGGCCAGGTCCATCAGGCCCTTGAGCTGCTCAACCGACACGCCCTTGTCGAGCTGCTCCTGGAGCATGAGCATGGGACTTTTGACAATCTCGGTGGACATCGGCCTCTCCTTAGTAAATGCCACGGGCCTTCATGGCGGCCCGCAGCTTCTCGGTTAGCGCGTTGTACTGGGCCGCAGTGATCCGGTACTCCATGAAGCCGGGGCGGCCCCCGTTGGGCTGAGTGATGTAGCGGTAGGCCGCTTCAAGGGCCTCGTCGACCAGCTTCTTCGCGTCGACTTCTTCCCGATCCTTGATCTGCTGGGTCGTCATGACTGTCTCCGAAATGTGACTGGATGTCTGAGCGGAGAATATTACGTCTGCACTTTCTTTTTGTCAACACGATTCGTAAGATTCGCTCAGGATTCAATCAGAATGGAGGCCGGAATTGAGAAGCAAAGATGTCAAGTTGATAATGGAAACTCAGCAATGGGACAGTGAAGAAATGGCGATAGCATTGGGAGTTACGATTGAGGCCGTTTGGCACTGGCTTGCCGACAGACGTTCGCCAAGATTGAGCGCGAAAAGATTACTGGAATTCTTGAAAGATTACCCGGAATTGGGACCGGCCTTGCTCCGTTTCGGAAGGAAGAAGGCCAGGTCCGCCTCGAAGGTCAACGGGACTTGATGGCTTCCCGCTTCTGCATGGCCGCGTTGGCTATCGTCTTCTGGGCCTCGCGGATCTGCTGCTTCACTTCCGGCTTGAGGCCGGGGGTGTTGTATTTCCTCTGCAAATCTGAAATGAGAATAGCGGCGTGACTGAGAGCGGCCACGTCGGGCGGCTGCTTGGCCTTGAGCCCCTGCTTCCTGGCGGCCATCGCGGCTTCACGATGCACGTCCAGGCCCTTGTGCAGGGCCTCGAACAGGTTGGCTACTTCCGGGGGCTGCGTGTCATGCGTCCACTTGGCGAAGGGGGCCAGGATGCTGGTGGCTCGCTCGGCGGCCGAGGATTCCCCCAGCGAGTCTTTGCCTGTTAGCTGGGCCACCGTTGGGTTCGTGTTCCAGATGGCGGCCTTGAAGTTCTTCCAGTATTGGCTTTCGCCATAGTCGGCTGACTCGGCCACCTTCCTATCCAGAGCATTCTTACCAGTGGCGACCGTGTGGCCGAACTCCCAGGCCGGCCCCGTGAAGGGCCGGATGATCGCGGAGGCCGCGTCTTTCATGGCGCTGTCGGCCATTGATGCCGCCGGCTGACCCTTCTGGATACCCTGGCTGATTGCCGTCAACCCCATCATGCGGAGGCCGCGGCGAACGCCAGAGAATGCCCCGAGGGGGTCGATGTACATACTCTTGCCGTTGCCGTCGTCATAGACCTTGATCGAGCCCCAGGGCGTCTTGTCGTCACCATCGGCCCTCCCCCACACAAGAGCGTTGATGGCAGCGGCGCCGCCCAGCAGGACGGCCACGCGGCCCAGGGAAGCGGCTCGAAGTCGGGCGGCTGCGGCCGTGCTCGTGGCCTCGACTCCCGGGCCGCCATAGATCGACCTGGCCCCGCCCATGACGAACTGGGAGCCGGCTGTGGCGAAGGGGCCGAAGCCCAGGTCTCTCGCGAGCACAACCATATCCTGCTGAGCCCGCCGGTTGTATTGGCCCATCTTCGTATTGACCCAATCCCTGCGATGGGCCTCCGTGTCGGGGAACTCGCCCTTCTCGACCAGCCTTTGGTGAGCCTGATCCATCGTTACCCGCATTACGTCGTTGACCGAATGAAGGAAGGCCGCCGTCCACTTCAGCGGATTCCAGTCGGAGTAAGCCCGCTTGTTGAAGTCTTTCTGTGCACCAATAAAGGCCAGGTCGACCAGATTCTTCTTGAAGCTTTCGCTGCCCTTGGCCCACTCGACCGCATTCTTGATGACATCAACCGGGCTCGAACCGGCCGAGGTCAAGTTCGTGAGCATGTTCTTCGTGTGGTACGCACCTTCGACCGTGGACATCAGGGCTGAGCTATTGATGAAGTTCATCGCGGGCGTGAGGCCGGGTATCTGCGTCTTCTTGTCCACGTCCAGGGCCTTCCTGTACTCGCCGGCTACTCCTGTGTCGCGTTCCCCATCTGTCTTCACGTAGAGCGAGGTCTGGCCGTTGGTGGCTTCCTGGCTGCCCCGAGGCGGGTTTACGTCGGAGAACTCCTGATGGCCGACCAGAGCTTCCCGGCCAATCTTGTCCCCCTTGGCGCCTGGAACTCCCCACACAGCCACGCCTTCCGAGACCAGCGCCCGGTTCATTTCGGCTTTGCGCGCCGCCTGGGCTCCCTTGGTCAACGTGTTCTCGATGATCGAGCTGAACCGTGTGTCGTAAGCGTCCGATGCCAGCATGGCTTTGTTGGTGAAGCCGAGTTTTCCTTGCCGGACGTTTTTGAGATTGCCGCGGCCTCCGCCGATGTACACCGTGGTCGGCGTCTCCTCGCCAGGCTTGACGGCGATAGCGTTCATGGGCAGGCCGGGAATCTGCGTCAGACTGTCGATCGGGTCGCTGACTTCCATCCCCGTGGCCGATCGGTAGTTCTCTTCCATGACGGGCACCAAACCATCTTGGGCACCGTACCGCTTGAGGATCTTGCTCAACTCAGGCAAGGCGGCGCGATAGTCGGCCTCGGTCTTCAGCGGAGAGTTGTCCTGGCCGATGAAGGAAACAATGTCGTTGGCCTGCTCCTTGAGGGCTGTGGCCCGCTTGGTCAACTCGCCGGCCTTCTCCGAGTCTCCGTTCTGGTAGCGTTCATGCAGGGCCTCGGCCTCGGCTTTGTACTGCTCCTGGCGTACGCGCTCCTTGGCCACTCGATGACGCATTTCCTGGAAAGCAGTGCCGTAAAGCAGGTCTTGCTCGGGGGTGATCTTCGGCCCCAGGATCTTGTCCACGAAGTAGCCTGTGGCCTCGTGAGAATAGGTTTTCACTGAAATGTAGCGGGCCATCGCGTTGGCAGCGAGTTTGGACAGCCGGGAAGTGCGAGGATAGATGCGGCCCGACAGCTCGGCCAAGTTGTCGTGAATTTCCTGAGTCTTCTTTTGGACGACCGGGGCCACCTGGCTCAGATCTACGTGTCCTGATTCTCCAGAGAGAAAGTCTCGGAGGGCTGATCTTCCGATTGGGGTTGCGGTGGGATCGCTGGGGCCTGTGATGGGTTCGTTGCGGCCGGGTTCCCGGCGGAAGGGTATATCACTTGGCTCTGATCCCCCTGTGGGGCCGGATTGTTCAGACTGGATTGCCTCTCGCTCGGCTCGGTCGGATTCGTCGAGGAGTCTTTCGAGTTCGGCGGGGTCGTGCCCAGTAGCCTGTGCAACTTCTTTGATACCCTCTGCTTTTCCAGACCCTCTACCTTGCTCGATAGCTTGGTTAGCGAGGCCTTCAGCTTCTTGGGCAAGAACCGGATTCTTTTGGGCTTCCCGGATGACACTCTGGTACTCCTCTCCTGCTGCATGCCGTAGTAGTTGATCCCTGATGGCGCCACGTTCGTTCGCCGCGTTGACCTGGGCCGTTCTGCCGAGACCTACCGACTTGATGCTTGCGAAGGCCTTGGCGGCTTCCTCGGACGGAGGCGTCTTCTTGGCTTCGTCGATGATGGCCTTGGCCACTTCCACGTCGTAAAGATCCGTGAGTTCTTTTCTCAGTTGTTCAACGGCCCACTTGTTTCCAGAGCTTGCCAGCTCGGCGGCCATCTGTCGAGTGGCCTGGGGAACGTCTTTGGTCAACTTGTTGCCGGCGGCCTCACTGCCTCCGGCTGGGGCACTGGTATTGTCCCCTTGCCCATTTGCTTCAACCTCAACTGGAGGCCGCTGTGCAGCGCCTGGCTGTACGCTGCCAGTATCGTCGGGTCGAACGGCTTCCGGCTCGACGGCCTTTCGTTCGGGAGTCTTCCCGCCAGGGAGCTCGCCACGTGCAGCCTGGCGGTTAAACTCGGCATATTCTTCAGGTGAGAATTTACGTCCACTTCTGGCCGCCTTTTCAAAGAATTTCTTCCACTTGTTCTGGTACGCCACTTCATGATCGAACAATGTATCTGCCCGGGCCTTCACTTCCTTCCTGGCCGCTGCCAGATCCAGGGCAAAACCTTCTGCCGCAGCAGCCGCAACTGCCTTGTGGGCCTGGTCTTCTACGAATCCTTCATGATCCGATTCGTCGGCCTGCCCGGTCCTGGCCCGCTCAATGTACCGCTCGCGTAAGAGGGTCGTCGCAGACTTGGGCTTTCCTTCTGCATCCAGCATGCCCAGCTTACCAGCAGCCCGCAGTTGGGCGGCTGCTACTCCCTGGAACGTCGTGATCGAGTTCTTGACGGCTGGATCCTCGGCCACGTCCCGTAGGGAGCGGCCGTTCATAAGTTGCTCGTGAATATAGGCTTCGTCCTTGGTCAAGCCGGCCTTCGTGGCTTCGTCGGGCGGGTTGTACTCATCGAAGGTGCGGATCTTCCTGGGATCCTGGGCCTGCTGCTCTGGCGCCGCTACGTCGCCACGGCCTTTGGCTTTAAGTCGTTCCAGGAGTGATGGTTTGGCCGGCTTCTCGCCCAGCATGGCCTCCAGCCGGTCCGTAGGCTCGCCCCGGCTCTTGGCGTCGGCTATCCGGGCCTCCAGGGCTGCGCGTCGCTCCTCGGGCGGCTGGGGGCCTTCCTGGGGCTCGGCCACCTTACGTGGCTTGGCCATGACAGAGCGTTCTCTAAGCCCTGGATTCTCAAGGATTAGCTTCGATATGGGCTCCTTGAGGGCCGCTACCGTGGCGTCCCCCTCGGGCGTCTTGGCCGCGAAGGCCGCATTCCGCTCCGCCGTCAGCTTCTCGAACTCGCTCCGAACAGCCTCGGGCACGTCGGCGTAGGCCACAGGGGCCGTTCCAGGCAGCTTAGCCGGTTCTACTCGCCTTTCGACGGCCGGAGGGCCTGGCGGGGCCTCTGGTGCGTTCCCTGGGGCTTTAGGTTGGACTACTTCAAATTCCGCGTCTTGCGCATGTAAGCCAGGAGAAGTCTTCAGGCGCACCCCTTCGCTTGTCGGCATAACGACTTGCGGCGTATTGGCGAATCCTTCTTCGACTCGCTTGGTCGCTTCGGCCCGACTCATGCCAGACTTCATCAAAGCATCGACGGCCTGCTTTTTGGCTACATCAGTTTTCATTGCCTCGCTGGCTGGCAAGAAGTCGGCCTCAGACACCGGTTTAGCTGTATGGTCTTGTCCCGTAAGGCCTTTCACGACATCCAGGGTCGGGTCGGGTTCGACAGGCTTGGCCTTGACCTGCTCGACGATCTTGCCCAGCTCCTCTTTCATGTGCGTGGAGTCGGGGGCAACCCCTTCTGAGCGCAGCTTGTCATAGCGGCTAGTGATGGCCCCGAAGGCATGGGCCGCCGAGAACCCGCCCATCATGGCCGTCTCTTCCACGGCCTCTTTAAGTGCGGTCCCCATCTTTCCCTGGACCACAGCGCCCAGGATGCCGAAGTTTTCCTTCGTCTGATACTCGGTTGGTAGAACTTTGTCGGCCAGCCCGGCGCCAATCTTGACGGCTTCGAGCTCTCCCACGCCGGCCGCCGTCGAGGCTGCCCACTTGGCAACCGGATTGGCCACTCCCTGGGTGTACTTACCAAGACGGCCCAGGACCATCGCGTTGGCGGTTCCCAGGGCGGCCGATGGCAGCAGATTCTTTGGGGAATAGAACTCGCCGCCTTGCGAGACTGCTTTGCCGGTCGCTCGCTCCAGCGTTCCCTCAACGGCCATGAATGGCAGGGCCGCCGGCCCCAGGGCTCCATACTTCAAGATCGCGCCTGGAACGCTGGCCAGGGTTCCACCTACTCCTTGCGCCAGCGATCGCTCAGAGTCGACCTGCTGCTGGCGCTCGAAGCGGGCGATTCTCTGGATGTCGAAAGCATCGGCCTGGCCGCTTTCATACCGCTCCCTGGCAGTCTTGTACTGCTGGTTCATGGCGGCAGTGTCGAGAGAGGTAATCGGGCTGGCGCTTTTCAACCAGAAGGCCGCCGGGTGCTCTGGCTGAGCCTCGGTGTTCCTGGCGATGGCCAGGTTGCGGGCCTGCTCATAGCGGCTCTTGACGACTTCCGAATCCAGCTCTGGGAATGCCTTCGAGAAGTCTTTGGCCACGTCGTCCCAGGCCGGAGGCGGCTTCCACTCTTCCTGGTGCGGAACTGCGGCCGGCTGCGGAGCTTCTTCCGTTTGCGGTGACGTGGGCTCATCGATAGTTTCTGGTTCCACCTTACGCTCCTCTGCCAACACCCTGATAGTTCCCATAAGCCGGGCTGAGTTGCTGCGCGGGAATCGCTTCTGGCGTCACTTCAGGACGCGGCCTCACCGGCGGCATGGTGTGCGCCATGGGAGTAAGTATGGCGTTCAATCGCTGCATGGCCTTCTCTTGCTCTGAGCTAGGGGCCTTTGGCTGAGTGTCGTCCGCGTGCGGCTGAGCCATGCCTGGATCATTCTTGCCGCCCCGACGCTTCCTACGGGCCTCGGCAATCTTCTCGGCCCTCTCGGTGATCTGTTCATGGGTCGGCTTGACGACTTCGCCCGTGATCGACTTGGTTTCGAGTTCCTTGGCCGCAGCCGCCCTGTCTTCGTGGAAGTGCTTGTCATCCAACTCGGCAGCCTTGGCCTTCATGTCGGCTTCGTGCTTGGCGGCATCGACCGCGGCCTTGTCGGCCCGCTCGTTCATGGTCGCAAAGTTGCGCTGGTGCTGAACCCGCTCGGGGCCGTTGTCGAGCTTCCATTCCCCCTTGGCGTCGAGCGAATAATGCCGCTTGGGCATGCCGGGAATCTCGTCAACGGGAGTCTGCTCCCAGTTGGCCCGGTTCTGGGTTCGTGTGGCATTGAGGCCGTCTGCATGAGCGGCCATCGTGGCTGCTTTAGCGAACTGACGCTGTTCGTTTTGCTTGTCTACGGCCTCCTTCTTCTGCTGGAGTTCGGCCAGCCTGTCTTGGTAAGGGGCCCTGAGCATGTTGGCGGTTTCGGGGGTGATTTCCATTGCGGCCAGCGCCTTGTCCGTCTTGGCAATGACCTGGCTGGCCTCCGTCATGGCCTCATCATCTTCCCGTCCCCATTGCAGGACAGGGGTTGGAGGTGGCCCCTGTCGAACTGGTTGTGGCGTATTGGGATCAACAGATAATCTTCGGTTCAGCAGATCCATCCGGCCCTGGTTCTGCAAAGCGAGGTGCTTCGAGACCGGATCCTGCTCGTACTCGTAGCGGAGATCCTGGGCCCGCTCCTCGCGGTTGGCCTGCGCCTGGGCCTGAACCATCGCTCCGCCGTCGTTATTCGGCAGAACCTGGATGTAGTTGGAGAAACCTCCACCCCCGCCACCTCCCCCGCCTCCTCCACGGTTGGCCAGTGAGCTGGAGATCGAGTCGTAGATGTGGGCCAGCAGCGGAGCGTACTTCTCCGTGACGGCGGCCTGGCCGGCGCCCACTCCGATAGCGGCCTCGGTTCCCAGGGGAGACGGCGGTGCGAAAATAGGCGGCATGTTTCACCTCACGGACCGTGTCGGAAATAACGGAAGTTCCAGACGCATGGGCTGGCCCCGCTCCACGTCGAAACAAAGAAGCCTACAGCCGTTGGAGTCAGCGTCCCAGCAAAGGCCGTGGCCATTTCGGCCCACGAGATCCCATCCGGCGATGCGTAGGGCAGCCAGGTATTGGCCGCTGTGTATTTGAGACGAAGGAAGACGTCCCCGTATGGTCCAGCCGAGAGCGTACCAACCGAGCCGATCGAGGCCGCCTGAGTGTTGTAGCCAGTCATTCTCGACCAGCGAAGCTGATTCGCCTCCGTGGGGCTCAGCCAGAGGCCGATTTGCGTGCCGGCCGCATAGGTTGTGCCGTCCGCGAACAGGACGCCGGCCAGTGGAAAGCTTTGAGTGCGGCCATACTGCCGAAAGGCTACTTCGATGTAATCACCGACGTTGACCGTGGTTGTTTTCATCCACGCATGCAGCTCGGCGCTCGCATCGCCTCCTGGGTGATAGATCGAAAGCGTGTTGTTCGTTTCCGTGATGGTCGGCAAATGTGAGCCGCTATTAACTGCCGTCCAGCCAGTTGGAAAGTTAGTGGCCGAGAACTCGTCGCTGTCGCCGGCTGGCGTGAAGACTGGATAAACCGAGCTGATCGGATCGGTAGTGGCCCCTCCGCCCCCCGCGATCACTCCCGTCTGCTCAATGTTTACGACCATTTCCCGAAGCGTGATGCTATTAGAGGCCGACGAGGTTCCCCATGTCACCGTGACTGTCAATGTCTTTCCGACCGTCGTATCTATCGAGCCAATCGCGGCCGTGTTGGTAAGGTTCACCAGCAACCCGGCCGTCGCGGTCGTGTCGAATTCGGCCAGCCCTTGGGCCTCTATTGTGCCGCTCGCGCCGATCCCAGTGACGATCAGTGTTGCTTCGGCCGTCCAGCCAAAGTTTGTCGTGCTGCCGACCAAGGCGCTGATGGTTCCAGTCGTCAACAACACGGTGCTGCCGATCTTCAGCTTGGCCACGATCGTTCCAGCAACCAACGCGGTCGAGTAAACGCCGTAAAGCTTGATCGTGATGACTGAGCCGACAACCAGCGTGTTAGCTGGAATCGTGTAGCTCGACGCGAAGGCCGTCTCCGCAGCCGTGCTGGCGACCGTGTTTCCACCAGGAACCGAGCCGTCTTGATAAACCAGGGAGGCCGGGCTGCCGGTGATCGACAGCACCGTGCCAGTGATAGCCAGGCCGGCCCCGATGGTGTTCTCTGTGTAAGGAGATCCGCTGCCCGCGTCTCCCGAGCCGAGCCAGCGTGAACTGGAAGTCGCATTGGCGATTTTGGCCAGCGTGACTGTTGAATTGGGAATATCGGCCGTCACCATCGCCCGAAAGGTTGGAGTGGCCGCTCCCCCTGAAGTAGGCCCGGCAAAGATCGTATTCGCCGTCTGGGTAGCCAGAGTGACTGCCAACGTCCCTGAAGTCGTAATAGGGCTTCCGGCCACGGCCAAAAATGAAGGTACGGTCATAGCGACCGACGTCACGCCGCCAGCAGAGACCGTAATCCACTTCAATCCAGTGGCTTGAGTCGAGTCGGCCGAAAGCACCTGGCCGTCAGAACCCACGGCGAGCCTCGCGTTGACCGTCGAAAACGTGTACACGTCTCCTTTGGTCGTCAACGGACTGCCGGCTCCCGAGGGAAGATCGGCTGCGACCAGAGCCCGAAAGGTCGGCTGGGCCGCTGCTCCCGATGTTGGGCCGGCCCAGACTCGATTCGCCGATTGGGTGGCCTTCTCAAACGTCAGTGTGCCGGAGGTCGTTACTGGCGAGCCGCTGACGGTGAACTCGGTTGGAGCGGCCAGACCCACGCTCGTAACCGTGCCGCCGCCAGTGATTACGATTGTGTACGTACCATCGGCCCCACGAACGATGTAGCCGCCCTCTTCCAGTGAGTTGACTATCTGCGCAACGACTTCCGTGAAGCGCCGCATCTTCTCGGGATACTTCTCAGGGTCGGATACGCGGGGGACTTCACCTGTCATTAAGCGACTCCAGAGCCAAGCCAGTAGCCGGTGTTTCCGAAGTTCCCAGTTACGCCGCCGAGGCCAGCATCATCGCCGCCGCCGTAGCCAGTCGGATCTCCAGAGGCCGTTCCTGTTGGAGTGGCCCAGGGGTCGAAGCCACCGCTCACTGGGCCTGAACTTCCAGTGAAGCCTCCAGTAAAGCCGCTAGTCGATGGCGGACTATAAGTTCCCAACCCTGGCGTCGCGCTCGTGGCCCCGCCCATGTATGGCGTGGCTCCCGCTCCGCCTGATGGGAAGAATGTCGAACCCGAGCCATAGGTTCCGCCGCGGGGGGCCGCACCGACTCTGGCCCCGCCTCCACTACCAGCGCTCGGGCCACCCCGGCCAGCCGCCATCCTCATCTGCTGCTGAGACAGGGCCATCTGCTGGGCCGCCGAGGCCTGTGCTTGCTGCTGCTGGCCGTAAGACTGGTACAACGAACTGTACTCTGCTCCATTCGGATACGGAATTTGGACTCCATTCATGAAATTAAGCTGAGCTTGCCCAAGGTTCGCTTCGTAGCCCGCGTACGTAGAAGCCAGCTGAGAACCAAGCCCAGCATATGCTTTCTCGGCATCCAAAGACGCGCCGCGTTGCGCAGCGCTAGCCGCAGTCGTATTCCCTATCCCCCTGTTAATGGAATTCTGCATCGCGCCTCCAGACTGCTTCGCGTAAACGTCACCGATAGCTTGCGCTGCAGGCGCAGCTACGCCCCAAGGCGTTCCTCCCTGTCCAAGTGAATTGCCAACATTGTTCATCACTGTTTGATAGCCCGACAAAATATTGGCGTAATTCTGGCTGTTTGCGGAAAGCGCGTTGTTATAACTCTGCGCGTAGTTTTGAGCCAATCCCATCGGCCCAGCCATGATTCCGGCGTAGGGATTTCCGGGCGTGCTCGAAGCGAAGTTCAAGGCCCCGTTGATCGGTTGTCCGAGTTGGCTCATGTTTAACCTCTACTTATAATGATGAAGCCGACTGGAGTTACAGGCCAGTCGGCTTCAAACACAACCCGCTTTATGGGAGCGAGTCATGCCTGAGTTCGATTCTAGCATCGAGTACCGCGACATCGAAGGATTCCCTGGATACAAGGTTGGCAGCGACGGCCATGTGTGGAGTTGTCGCGTATTCAACCGATGGCACAGAACTGGCCCCTGGAAGCAGTTGCGACCAGGCATCAACAAGATATCTGGGCATCGCATGCTGGTACTCCACCCAGGAAGGCTCTCCATTCAGGTCCACCGCTTGGTAATGAACGCTTTCAGAGGCCCTTGCCCGGCCGGCCTAGAGGTCTGCCACGGCGACGACGACACGAGCAACAATCAACTATCAAATCTTCGTTACGACACGCATAAAGGAAACATGGCTGACGCCTCTCGCAACGGGAGAATGCGTACGAAACTATCCGCGGCACAGGTTGTCGAAATCCGAAGGCGGTATGCTGCAAAGGAAGCCACCCAGGTTGAGCTTGCCGCCCAATTCAAGGTTCGTCAAAGCACGATCAGCGCCATAGTCCGGTGGAAAATATGGATACACGTCAATCTTTAGATCGCCTGCGTATTTTGCCACAAGTCTTTATCAATGCCCGGCACTGCTCGAATCGCCAGGGATTGTCGGACGATACGCCTATGTACAAAACGTGACTGGCGACTCGGATGAATTCTGTTGCGTTTCGGCCTCCGGTCCAGGTGCCAGTTAGCCTAGCGCTTTGCGCCAGGGCTTGTTCGGCCGTGGTTCCTGCAAGGACGCTGTAGGTTACTGATCCGGAGTCGCTGCCTAAGACTGCCTGCAACTCCTTAATTACGAGCTCATCGAGATTGTCGGTCGAGATCGGGCCAATGATCACCGAAGACTGGATGATTCGGCCGTCGTCGTTCGAGGCGTTCTGGTCGAGGTATCTTACTACCCCGTCGAATGAGCCGATCAACTCCACGCGATCCTCGGCCGAATTGCCGTCGAACTGGCAGCAGCAAAGCGGGCTATGGTTCGGGTTCGAGAAGACATCTTGGAACCAGCCTCCCGTGCGCTGCTCGTAGAAGTAGTGCGTGGCCGCTCCGGCCGCCACGGTGGGCGTGATGTAGGCATGAACCCCTTGCTCGCGCTCCGACCAGCACAGGCTCACCGTGTTGGCCCCCGAGTCGACATGATCCAGGAGGTTGTCGATCTGCTGGCTGATGCGTTGGGGCTGAGAGCCGGGCGCGATGGTGTAAATGCCCATCCGGTTCGACATGAAGTAAACGGTTCCATAAGGGTCGATGCACCAGGCCCTTCCCCAAGCCATGCCGATCGAGTTGGAGATCAGGTCGATCGAGCCACCCGCCCTGGGGTCGCCATTGAACAGCCAGAGCGAGTGAGTGCAACCGAGGAAGCCGATGTCGTCCGTGAACGGAATGAAGCCCGTCACCATGTCGGCAATCTCGCCTTGCCGGGAAGCGCTTCCCCAGATGGCGTCCGTGGAGCTTGGACTAAGCGGGGCCAGGTCCATGTTCGTCGGGTCTCCCACAGCGCTCATGAACCAGTTGTAGGGCTGGCCGATGAGGCCGCTCAACCACACCCCGCCTCGCCAGGTCTCGATGAGCCTTGGGATGTTGCCGGCACCATCAATCGGCATCGTGCCCGCCGAGGCCGTCCAGTCGTCTACTATGCCCGTGGCCGGGTCGAACCTCCGATAGTTCACCCCGTCGACGTACCATAGCTCGCCGTTAAGGGCCGTGCCGAAGTTCAGGCGTGAGGCGTCGAATGCGGGCGTTGTGAGGCTGCTGTTGGTGGCCGCGGTCCATGCTGTCTCGCCGGCATGCGCGTAAAGCAAGTTGCCGTTGGAGACCGCCACGGCCGTTACAACTCTTCCGCTTGTGCTTTGCTGGACCATGAGGCCTCACGGGGAATAGAAGAGATTGAACGGAAGGATCGCTATGAACGAGCCCGCTACCACGGTCCAGTCGCTTGCCAGAACACTAAAGGCCGGATTGAAGAAAAGAGCGAACGATTGCGTTACTGTCTGAACCTGCGGATGGCCGACAAAGGCATAAGGCCCAGGGAACCCAGCGCTGACAAAGGTGGCCGTCAGAGTCACCGTCACCCCGTCCGTCTCGATCTTGAAGTTGGCCGTCCCCTGGCCTGTCCCGCCTCCGTCCGGCGTTCCAACAATCACTCCGGTAATACCCGTGAAGGTCGGCTTGTTGCCCTGGAACCATCGCTCGGCAACTTCTACGCGAGGAGCGTTCCGCACGGGCGGGCTGTTGGTCTCCGAATAGTCGAGCCTGAGCGTCAAGGGAACGAAGGTGTTCTGGAACGTGGCCGCCTGGTCGGCGGTCACTATGCAGCTCAATGACTGAATTTTATTGAAGCCCGAGACCTGCGATGTCGAACCTCTGCCGAGGAACGGAGTCAGCCCCTGCCGCGATCCACCCCGGAGCCGATCCGTGGATCCGTCGTAGGCCCGCACGTTGATTGCCGAGGGGCTCGTGTCGGGCCGCTGGTCGAAGTAGGGCAACGACACGTCCATACCCAGACGGGGAAACTCGATGTTCCTGAAGTTCTCCCGCTTGTCGGGCATTTAGCTCTCCGCACTCGCTGAGGCCGTGACGATTACCGAAATGCTTTGAATCAGGTGATACCCGCTCACTTGGGCCGTGCTGCCCCTGCCAAGGATGGGAGTGAGGCCCTGCCGCGAGCCGCCTCGGGCCTTGTTGGTCGAGCCGTCGAAGGCTCGCACGTTCACGGCCGCTGGCGTCGTGTTGGCCGGCTGCTTCAGGTAGGCCATTGACGTGTTGAGGCCCAAAAGTGGAAACCTCATGTCCACGAAAACTTCATCTGTTACTTTCTTGGCCATGTTCTCACCTGCTGAAGATCAGGAACTCGACAAGGCAGGCGGTCGTATTGGCCAGGCCGTAAGGGACGCAAGCCGGCAAGAGCGGCCCCAGCATCCACTCGCCGGCGGCCAGCTTCATGAAGTCGGCCCCGGCAGCGCCATTGCGCAACGTGATGTAGTTGACAACGTCGGAATTGTAGAAGAAGGCCCAGCCGCAACTGGTAATGCCGCCCAGCGGAAAGGCTGTGGCGCTAGTAGCGATTGATATGACGCCTTCGGAGAAGATGCCCGAGGCGACGGAGACGAGGCCGCCAGTGATGTTCCTGGCGACGGCCGCGGACATGGGGGGAATCTTGGAACAGGAGAGGCTCCCGTTCACGGTCAACTCATTGGCCACGGTCCTTCACTATTCTGCGACGGTCTTTGCCTGCTGAACGGAACTCCTCACAGTCTACCACTATTCAACGACAAAGCCCCGGAGGAACAACCTCCGGGGCCCCAGGAGTCTAACACGAACAGAGGAGACTACTTCGCCTTGCCCTTGGCCTTGGCCAGTTGGGCCGGGGTCGGAGGAGGCGTCGGGGTATTGGCTGCCAAGGCTGCGGCCAGGGCGTCACTCTTCGCCTTCAAGGTCACGCCCAGGTCGGTGACAGGCTGAAGCTCTGCGGCTGTGGCGCCGCCTTGGATAGCCGCGTCCACGGCCGTCTTGATGAGGCCCGGAACCGAGCCGATGAATACAGATGCGGCATCCATCACAGTGTCGGCTGCGGTCATTTCGTCGATAACGGGTTGCAGGTTTGCTGCCATGAGAACTCTCCTTCATGAAGTGGTGAGACAGGCTATGTGCCTGTTGTTTTACTCGCGTCCAGGGCCGCTTGCAAGGCGTCGGATTTCTCCTTGAGCTTTGCAGCGGCTGCTTCGAGCTTGGCGGGGTCGTCTCGATGCATCAACCAAAGAAGGATGAAATGCAACGTCTCCCGGTCCAAGCCGATCGTGATATTGAAGTGCATTGCAACCCCCTTACGTCTGGACTTCAGACAGCATGGCTGCCACGTCGGGCTCCGTAATGGTTTTGCCGACCTGAAGGAAGGCGTCCTCGATGGCGGCCTTGGGATCCTGGTCGGAGCATTGCTGGTCGATCACTTCCCGGAGCTGGGCCCTGTGGCCTCTTAGCTGTCGGTTGAACATACGGGTCACCCGCTGAGGCCGATTGGCCAGCGGCAGGCAGGTGAGCAGCATCGGCAACAGCGTCTTGAACAAAGACATGATCAAGTCGAGGAACGGGTGAGGGCTCGGGGCCGGCGGAGGAACCGGGTCGTCGCCCATCCCCGTGTCACCCCAAACGATGGCGGCGATCTTGGCGGACTGTTCTTCGATTGCGGACATGGTTTCCCCTTACCTGGTTAAAAACATCGCGAGTTCAAAAAGAGCCGAGCCCCAGAAGCACACGTTCGCGGTGATACATCGCTTCTTGGGGCCAGTGAAGCAGAAGGTTAATAGGGCTCCCTCGATCATATGGGAGAACGCCTCGAATGTTCCCGGCCAGCTCAGGCCGTGCCCTGGCACTGTGAAGCGGCCGACAATCATAAAGGCCGTTGCTGCCAGCATCCAAATCATGATCTGCCCGCCAGCTGTTCTTCCCAGGTGTCAATGATCTCTGGAGTAATGACAGTCCCAGCTTTGATTGTGTAGATCATGTGGCCGGCCAGATCTTCTACCTTGCGAAGGCGGGCGACTTCTCCCTCTATACCCTTGAGCAGCAGCTTGAACTCAGGGCTGTCTTCGGGCTTGGTTTCAGGCGTCATTGGCCGCACCCGCCCTTTCCGCACCCGCCGCCTTTGTGTCCTCGGAAGATGCGGCCAAGCACTCTACGGATGGGGCCACTGCGAGCGACTGCACTCACGCTGGAGCCGTCGCCGACGTTGGAACCGTAAAGCGTCATGGGCGGATCGGCACAGGCCACAGGCGGAGGAGCGTACTGCATTCTGGCCTTCATCGTGGCCACTTGCTCCGGAGTCATCTTCATCCCGCAACAGGGGCACACATCGCTCGATGAACTCGGCGGCAGGGTGGCCACAGGCTGCCACATCGCCTCCGGCACAAAACGAGTTCGAGTCACAAAACGAGTAGCCGGGACTACCGGGCAGACTCCGCCTGGGCAGTTGGATTGAACCCGGAGTTGAGGCAGGAAGTCGCTTTCCTCCGAGCCGCCCGAATGCTTGGGACAACCGAGGCAGGTGCAGTCGGCTCCGCACGTGCAAGGCTTGCCTTGGCTGCATCCGCAATCATCTTTCAGGGTCGATTGAGGCAGGGCCTCGGCATAAGCCGGGATGCTGATAACAAGGGCGGCGAGCAGGGCTAAATACTTCATGATCCACTCCTTTGTAGAGGCACACGGCCTCATTAACTAACGCGGTCAGGTTCCAGTAGGACAGTTGGGCACAGAGATCATTGTACGCCGTGAGCCAGGTAGCTGAGTCCACCAGGGCCCCGCTCCACACTTCGGGCAGGTATGAGCCTGCCTGTTTCCGAAGCTGCTTTCTCCATGCGTCCACACGTATCCACAGGCACCGCAACGATGCGAATGCTGGGGCTCACGGGGCCGGCTGGGAACGAACTGGATGATGGGCTGAACGATTACCGGCTTGGGCTGAAGGGACGACAACGGTGGCAGGGTGCTCTGCGGGAGATCCGCATAGGCCACACCCGCCACCAACAAGAGGACAACTATTCGACACATGGGAGCCTCCTTAGGCTGCCGAGGGAGTAACGACTCTCGGAACTATCAGTCCGTCTGGAATAGCCTTATTGGCCACCAATAGGCCCGTGCCATTCTCGCTCCAAGAATCTCCCCAGGAGTTCCAGATCCTGATGGTGAACGGATTGAGTTTCACAAGGTCCATGGCGCAAACACTATGAGACCACCAGTTGTAATCGACAACGCAAGGGATGTTCAGCAGAAGGCAGGTCGCGAGTTGGGCTTTGTTCCTGGGCTCGCCGTCCATCCATTCCGTGATCTTGTGCGTGGCTGCCTCCGCCCTCATGGCTGGAGTATCGTTGCTCCGCGACATGCTCTGCTGAGGCCACGTCTTGGAAGTCGGGCAGCCATTCGCGGCCTGCCATTCGACTCCTTCGGCTCCCCAACCACCCTCATCCCGATAGCCCTTGATGATGCAGGCTCCGGCATAGGCCGACAGATCAGCGTAGGGCTCATTGTTGACCGCACGGATGAGCAGATGGGCCGACACTCCCGAATGCTCCCAGCAGTAGCCCTTGCCGTTCTGGTCTCGGCTCGGGATCGGAGCTCCGTTGTTGCCCTTGTTGCGGATATCGGAGAGTTGCATCTTGGAAGCGATTTGAGCGGCCAGCCGATCAGGCCACTCCGACTCGGGGATCAAGGGCAGGTCGAACGGCTTGGCACACATCAGGTAGCCAATCGGGTATTGAGCATAGTCACGCGGGATCAACCCTTTGGCGTGACCCCAGGGCGAGGTCATATGCTCGTGAGCGTTGCCGTCGTGAATAACGATCTCGGCCATGATTAGCCTCCGAATTTCTTGAGAAGAGTGAGCATGTCGGCCTCGTTCGCCGGCAGGGGCCCCTCGAAGCCCGTCTTGCCGTTGGAGATTATCACCCACGGAACCGCTGTCCGTGGCCTCGCCATAGCGTCCTGCCAGAGCTTCGACTCATTGGCCGTCGTCACGTCCTTGTCCCAGATCCGCCATTCCTTGGTTTTGCCGTCTGCGCCCACAGCGGCCTTGCTGGTCATGTAGTCACGCACCGCAGGGCCGTAGAGGATCGGAAGCTGCTCTTTGGGAAGCTTCGACAGCTCGGCCGTCTCGTACACGATCAGCACCCGGAAGCCGTCTACCGGAATCGGAGGCAACGGACCGGGTGGAGGAGGCGGGGGCGGCTTGGGGCCCGGCGGGTCGGGCGGAGGAGGTGGCGGAGGCGGCTCGCCCGTCGTGATGGCCTGGCGAATGAGCGTGGCCACGTCTGTCGACCGAAAGATCAGCAATTCGCACGAGCCGGGATTGGCCGCCGTGACGATGTAGACGTTGGGCTGCTTGTAATTCCTCAGTTCCGGCTTGCCGTCCTTCGAGTCGCTGAAGACTCCCCACATCGTTATGGGGCCTGGCGCCGCAACGACGTTCACGAAGCCCAGAGGTGACGAGGTGACGCCCACGGGGCCGGTTGAAGGAATGACGTAGAGAACGCCAGGCTTGAGAAGGAACGCTGTGCCTGGTGTTGGTACAGGAACGGGCGGGGCAGGAGGATTGGGCAGAGTGACGACGGGAAGCTTGGGAGGAGGTGGAACAACCGTTTGTCCCCAAGCCGAGCCGACTAAGGCGCTGGCTAGGAACAATGAAAATAGATACCTCATTTCGACCTTTCAGTTAGAGATCCGGGCGAGCCAGCCGGGAAAGGTCGAGTAAACCAACCGACCCGCCCGGACCAGGTTTAACTTGCCTTCCCTGAATCGACGACGGCTTGCTTTACTTCGTGCTCGTGGAAAAGCCGTTCCGCCAGATCCGCCGCCTTGACGTCTTCTTGATCTTTGCTGATCACTGCTATTCGGCGCAAGGCTACGGCGCTGATTTTGAGCTGGGCCGACATGCTGGAGTTGACCAGAGTATGCACGGCCTTCCCCGTGTTGGAAATCTCCTTGAGCTGCTTGTTGGTGGCGTCAGTGTTATCGGCCAAGGTGTCCTTGACTTCGTTGACGTGCTCGGCGGCCTCCTTTCCCACCTTGACGATGGCGTTCCTGTTTTGACGCTGCATGTAGCCAAGCCCGAGAGCCACGGCCCCAGCTATCAGAGCCTGCCACACTACGTCTGAGATTGCAAAGATCATTGAGGCTCCTTGCCGTCAGTCTCCCGATCTGTCTTAATCAACTTTTGCAAGGAAGCAATGTCTTGCTTTACGGATTTAAAGGGGTGACGTGCTATGGCTGAAATGAGGGCCGCACGAACCGTTTCGATGTTTCCGTTCTTGAGAATGAACTCGTCGGCACCGAGCCGCATTGCCTCCGAGGCTTCGCCGGCCCCGCTCCACACGACTATAGGAACGTCAGGGAACTGCTTGACTAGGGCCTCCAATGTGCTCATTCCTTTGGAGTCGGGCAGGTTTAGATCGAGAAGGATCACGTCGGGGATAATGGCTTGCATCATGCCCAGGGCGTCTTGAAGTGTGGCGGCGTGCGTGAATTCAAAGGAGCCTGACAAGATCGAGTCGGCCATCTTAAAATCGTTTGGGTTATCCTCAATCATTAGCACCGTGGCCATGTCACACCCCGCCGACCTGCGATTCTAACTCCTGCACTCTAGAACGGAGTTGGTCGACTTCATCCGTCAACTCAGTCATTCTTTTTTGCTGCTCGGCGTTGATCTTGAGCAGTTCGTTGATTCTGGTCAGTTGGTTTTCGCACCGCTCTTTGAGGGTCGCATTGTCGGATAAATAGGCCACGCGATCCTTCTCGAAGCTGTCGACCCTGGCCTGCAAGCCTTCAAGGGCTTCCTTGTACCACCCGAAGCGATGATCATAGATGGCCTGTTCGAGCGACTCATCCTTGGCCCTTACTCTTTGCTTCTTGGCGGCGATCTGCGGGGCTTCCGATCTCCACTTCCGAGCAAAGAGTAAGACTGCCGGCACTAAGCCAATGAGGGCTCCGATTGAATACTTGAGAAGGCTGGGCCACGAAACGAAATCCTCTTCTCCGAACAACATCACGGGTTCCTCAGTGTTCGGGTCTCTATCGAAGCGGCGAAACTCCTCCAAAGACCACCCAGCCAAGTATGGCCACACAAAGCCAGGGAATCAGCGTGCTGGTCCCGAACACGACAGGGTTGGCATTTGGCTGGTTGTAGACGTAGTAGCCGCCTCCAAACAGCCAGAACATCATGAGCACGACGAATATGACGCAGAGAATCACCTTGGTAGCCTCCCGTTTAGTTGGCGGGCCATCGCATTGGCCTGCTGCTGCTGGGCCTCCATCGCCTGGACCATCGCCATGTTCCGCTGGAACGTGAGGTTAACCTTGGCCATTTCCAGCATGGCCAGCGCGAAGTCCAGGTTGGCCACGTTCTTCACGCCAACCTGGATGCTTTGCGAGCCTGCGTCGAAGGCCAGTCTCACTTCTGGGCAGCCCGCTACTTCGATCTGTTGTTCTTCCGACATTCTGGCCTCCTTTTGAATGAACTGAAACGGGGGTTTCAGTTGAGCGGATCACGCCATGAGCCAGGTGTTTCCAGCGCCTGACAAACACACCGCCCAGACGCCTTTGCCTGAGACGCTACTGAAGGCCGCATCGGCCGCTGCTCCGTTAATGACCGCTCCCGTAGGCCCATAGACCTTCAGTATCTGGTTGCTCACTCCGTTGCCGATGAAGATCCTTCGACCTGTCACTTTGTCAGCAGCGTTGATAATCACGCCCACCGTGCCGTCCGCTGCTGTGGTTGGGTAGACCGAAGCCGTTCCAGCAGGCAGAGCCGCCGCAGTCGCAGAGTTCGTCCCCAACGCTATCGTGTTGGCTCCTACCGCAACCGTCTCTGTGCCGGTGTTCGTGTAGGCAGGAGTCGTCAAGGCCGTTGCGGTAAGCGCCGTTACGGTCAAAGAAGCGATCGTGGAGCCCGAAGTCGGCAGTTGCGTCCACGTCGAAAGAAGGTACGTACCTGTGTTGACGTAGAGCGTGCCAGGGTTGGATTTGAAGTTGTAGAACAACGCCCCAGGAGCCCAACCAACGATGCTGTTGACCGGGACGCCTGTAGTGAGGTTTGAACTCGCTGCCTGGGTAGGCAGGCCAAGTAAATGACCTCGCCCATCTACGTACATGAGCCTGTCTACTGCTGCATCAATGTCAAAACGAGAAATTGCCACTTTGAACTCCTTTGGCCGCGGGCGCGCCCTTGGCCGTTAACGATGCACGCTAAATCGTACAAACCAAAGCGTTGACGCTTGTCGAGGAACTGTTGAGGCCGGTCACGATCGAAAACAGTGAAGCGCCGTCCAGATTCTGCCAGAAGCTGGCGACCGAGTTTCCCGTAGGACTGTGGATTCCATAGTCGAGGCCGACCGTGCCGCCCTTGATGATCACAATGGTTCCCGCGAACCTCTGAGTGGATCCCACGTCTGCATTGTCGAGGCCTGGCACCGTGCAAAGCGTCACAGTGTACGACGACAGAAAGTACGGGATCCAGATAGGCACGTGAGGAGCGGTGAGGGCAGGAAGGATTCTCCAGCCATAGACGTTCATGATAAGCGTAGTGGCCGATCCCACCCCAAAAGGCAACACCAACATCCTCTTGGGAGCTATGCCGCCAAACTCCGAGTTGAAGTCGATAACCCCGTCACCCGAAGGGCGGCTATAGGTCGGCACTGGCTCGACGATAGAGGCCGCGGTCGAGTTCGCTGTAGGGAAGGCGACCTTGAAAGGGCCTGTGCGTTCGTCAATCTGCATCGCCTAACCTCTTATAAGACACCCTCCCGTACTCGCTTCTGCGAAGACCGTCGCATAGAACACGAAGCCGGGAGGGTGATTCCGTTGTTTCACTCGAATGGCTGGCCGTTGTAGGTCAACTGGCCACGATTCCAGTAGCCGTGACGGTTCCAGCGGCCCCCTCGCTGGGCATTGCCGTTGTAACCGAGTTTCTGGGGCCGGTTCTTGTTGTCGGCACTCACAGCGCCCAGGAGCATCATCTGGAATTTCATGGTGTGCGGCCCGTCCATCGTGTCGTCGAATCGCTGCTCCGCGATCGACAGGCAGCTTTCGATATACAACTCGCGGTACTGGGGGCCACCGTAACAGTAAGGGGTAGCACCCGTGATTCGATCCGGATTGATCGAGTAGACGCAGCGGATGTCATAGGCCGCGTCTGACGTCGGGAAGATCACCAGGCTCTTGCGCTGGCCCACGGGGGCGTTGATGTCTCGGAGCGGGGCCTCGCAGGCGTACAAGGGTGGCCCGGTTCGGCTTGGTTCGAGCTGCTGCATCTGCTGGATCTTGCCGAGGTTGATCCACTCGATCAGCCACGGGGCCGAGACGCTCGTGCTCGATACGACCGTTAGCGGGCCGACGAAACTACCGAAATCATCCGGCAAGCGAATCGAACTGGCCCCTGAGTCGAGGTGAATCGTCGACTGTGGCTTGAGGAAGGTCCAGTCGGGAGCGATCTTCTCGCCGTTTACTGGGGGCGGGAAATAAACTTGCGCGATGCCCGAAGTGGTCACGTCGTTTATGACATACAACTGGTTGTCATTCCATCCAGCAGGGTCGCGCCCGTAACCCTGCTGGACGGCAATGATGGAACGAAGCTCGTCAAAAGTCACTGCAAAGGAGGACATTAGGCTGCTTTCTTACAGGTGCATTTGGTCTTGCCGCACTTCGGACACTTCTTGGCTTTCATTTCTTGCCTTTCTTCTGTTTGACTCGGGCGGGGAGCTTACCCTTGTTGTTGAAGTGGTGAGCCTCCGCGAACTTCTTGCCCTTGGTCGCGTAGATAAACGCGCGCTGGGCCTGACTCTTGGTCGGCATGGCTACTCCTTGTGATGGCTCCTCTTCTTCTTTTCCGGTGGAGCATCGGGGCAGATGCACGGATCTTCCCCGCACACTTCACACTTCTCCGTTGGAGGCGGAGCATCCTCATAGTGGGCCGGGCAGCACTCATCGGCCTGCTTGAGGACGGCGTGTTCGTGGAAGGTTTGCGTTCCGTCTGGCTCGAAGGCCACCAGGTTGACAATGCCGTCGCCAAACGATTTGACGACGATGCATGGTTGACTCTCCGGGTAAGGAACTTCGTCCGAGCCCGGAGGAGTATAAGTCGAGAGGCCGAGGTGAGTCTTCTGCATGATTGATTCCTTGAATCGATAAGGCAGGTGATACCCCGGTATCACCTGGAATTGTGTGGCTTACGAGTTTCCAAGCTGGGCGATGCGAATCCAATCCGCAGCCAGGTAATCGCTCGACTGCGAGGCCATGTTCATGACCGAGAGGACCGGGGACATGAAGGCGGTCGGGAATGCCTGGGTGGCCGTGGCATTCACCACGTCGTCCGTGCTCAGCCAGGTGCTCATTACCTCGACGCTATTGACGAAGAACCGGATGATCTTGCGACGAGTGTTGCCCGTTGTCTGCCGAGCGGTCGGGGCCGAGCCGATCAGAGTAGGCAACCCCTGGGGGTCGAAGATCCATCCCAGCTTCACGTAAGCATCGGCCGCCAACACCGTCTGGCCGGCCGCTGCCATCAGGGTCGTGAGGTTGGTTGGGTAATTGATCGTACCCGAGGCCAGGCAGAACGAGACGCCGACTTCCGTGGGGCCGCCGCGCGTGGAAGTCGTGCCGGCCAGGTTGAAGCCAAAGGTGTCTCCGGCGGTCATGAGCGTGTCGTCGGTCGTCGTCCAGGGCTGGGCCGCCGCGGGGAGACCGGAGGCCAGGGTCGGAGCCATCAGGCCCACGAAGACCGAGGTGTGGGCCGTGGCGATGCTGCTCTTGGCGATGCGGGCCTCGAACCACATCTTCTGGTTCAGGGCCAGAGTGGAGGTCGTGAGGAAGCGAAAGCCGGCCGCGGACGAAAGCAGCGTGAGGCCTTCGTTGTCGCCGTCAGCAGACATCTTGATGACGCCGCCTTCTTTCTGGCCGTCGTTGATCTGGGTGCCTGCGTACCCATATGTCGACCACTGCCCGATCGAGCCCGCATAAGCGGAACTCATCGTGGCGTTGCCGATCATGTTGAAGTCGTCGAAGAACCAGGCCCCGTCTACCGAGCCTTCCTGCATGGCCTCCCAGGGGCAATCGCCCCAGATGGAGTACGACGGGAGCCGGTAATTCCCCAGCGCTACCCCGCCCGAGAAGGCCGAGGCGGGGTTGTTGGCCAGGTACTGTGGATGTTTTGCTGCCATTTGCTTTCCTTCCGCCTCGGCGGGTTAGGGGTTGAACTCTTGGCCTTTAGGCCACGTTTTTGTTCAGGACGCCTCTACTTCTTCTTGCTTCCGCTTGGGCCGGGCCTTGATGGGCTTCACTGGGGCCGGAACTAACTCAGGGACTCGCTTGCTGGGATTCTTGTTGTAGACCCGCCACGAGAACCACTTCCAGTGATCGTGGGTCTGGCCGCTCTGGTAATCCTTCTGAGGAGTCAATGGATTCACCAGCTTGTCGCCCTTGTCTTCCTGCACGTACTCCCGCAACTTTCCGTTTACGCGCAGGAAGCCGGTCTCGACTTCTTCGATCTCCCCGGTGTCGGGGTTTTTGCGACGACGGGTGGCCGCTTCGATCGGCTCCAACACCTTGCGTTCATTCGGCCTCAAGGGGTCCACCGTGCAGAACCCCACCATATGAACGCACATCCCCAGCTCGTCCAGCTCATCGTCGGAGCAGCCGAAGGGGCAGAAGTTTTCTACTTCCTCTTTTACGTCAGGCACGGTCTAACTCCTTAGCTTGCCAATTTGACAGGGATATCCAGGTACTCCCCGATGATGGTCGCAATGCTGTTCGCGTCGGCCTTGTACGATTCAGACGAAAGAATCTTCTGCGCCCATCCATAGTCGGCCACGACTGAGAACAGTCTCGTTTTGCTTTCAGGCTCGGCTGTGTCGTGGACCATCAGAGCCTTCGGCAAGGAGTCGTTCAAAACGAAATGAGAAAACGTCTTCGTATGCGTACAAGTCATGTCGGACTCCTACAATGAAACGAGCACGCGGCGGCTGTTACCCGCCCGTGCCCCGGCACTACTCAGATTGGAGACAAAGCAGTGCAACACAATTCTACTGATCTTTTCGGCAACCTTCCTTTGCAACAGTGCATGTTGTGCAAAGAGCGCAAACCAATCGACGACTACCCGATGGGCAAAGTCCGTCGCGTTCGCAACTGCTCGGCCTGCCGATCCAGAACAGAAAAGGCCTGCACGAAATGCAAACGAGTGCAGCCTATGGAAGATTTTCCCTGGAACACTCCAGCCAAAAATAATCCGTGCTATCCAAAGAAGTATCGAGGATCCCATTGCAACACTTGTGGTGCAGAACACACTAGGGCGTGGGGCCTGAGGGTTGGCAAGGCCCGCGTCAGACAAATGAACAGGCAAAAGCTCTATGGGATTACCTTGGATCAATACCGGGAAATGGAGTTGGCTCAGGACGGTCGGTGCCTGATCTGCGGAACCAACGAATTCCCTATCGACAAGCGAAGCAAAATACCGAGACAGCTTGAGGTCGATCACTGCCACAAGACTGGCAAGATTCGCGGACTGCTTTGCCATCGTTGCAACAATGGCCTTGGCTGTTTCAGTGATGACCCCAAACTCCTTCAAGCTGCAATCTCCTATCTACGTAAGTCGTTGTAATCAGCTGGGATAGGTCGTCCCGTTCGATGCGCAAAAGTGTGGACGCCTATTTCGGGTATAAGGGGTCCACATGCAGTCCGTAAACCCTAGCGAAACATTGTGACTGCTTGGCGAGTAAGGAATGATCGTCTCGCGCATCCACTCTCCGCGGGCGATGGCAATCCAGAACCATCCGAGGTCGAGGCCGTAGAAAGGATTCGTGGTGTCGGCATCGAGGAATGGCACGTACTTGACGCCGATCCCGCGAAACATAGGGTCGCCGCCATCCATGCTGGCGACGTCACGACCAAGATTGTCATTCTGCGACTCCATGCTTTCTTGCAGGGCCTGCCGCACTGCGTAGTTGGAGTAGTAGCGTGGCTTATACCCGTTGTTCGGGCTCGGGATGCCCTTGACCTGGGGCTTGAAATTGCACTTCTCTGCGGCCTCGCGGATCTGACGGATGAAATCATCGCGTGAAATCGCTGTGTAAGGCGCACACCAGTTCTGCCACCTGGGGTAGGTCGTCGAGCTGATGTTCGCAATGGCCGTGTAGCCAGTGAGCATGCCCGAGGTGAAGCCCTTGGTGGCGCCCTTGGTGACCCAGTAGGGCAGGCCGAAGGGAACCTTGAGGTCGGTGGCCGAGGGCGGCATCCAGAAGTTGCGCTCAAAGAGGTTCGCCAGGCTGATCTGCGCCATGATGCGCTGCTGCTTGACGAAATCGACGATGAGGGCCGGTTCTCGATTCATCGACACGAGTTGATGAATGAGCATCCAGCTCGTTTGCGTGTTGCGGAAGTTGATGCGGCCCTGGATCATGCCGTCCGTTTCGGTCACGTTGTCCGGCTCGGCCAGGCCCACGTTGCGCGCGGCCGTGCTCTGGTTGACCAGGGCGTTGAACTGCATGCCCACGCCGGAGCCGATCGTCACCCGATCTTCCACCAGAAGCTCATCCATGACGACGAGCTGCTGGAGGTCGCTCGAAATGTCGGTCCAGTCCGGCTTGCCGAGGTCGTAGAGTGTGTCCGCTACGAAGTCGGCCACATTTTCCATCTGGATTACAGGCACTTCAAAACGCTTTCTGCGACGGTCTTAGGATCGTTTGAAAGTATTACGCAGGTCTTGATCTTCTTTGGCCGTGGACGGGTTGACTGCCACGCCGTTCTCGCGAGCCCGGCGTTCAGCGTTCTTGATGGCGCGCTCGCGACCGAAGGGCTCCTGGTCGCTCTCGCGTTGCGTTGGGACCGCGGTTCCGCCGGCTTCCCACTCTTCGCGGGTGTAGCGGCCACGGCGTTGCGGACGTTCTACTGAAACGGGGGTTTCAGTTGACTTCTTCTCGATCTTGAAAAGCTCGTCGGCCTTAGCCTTGAGCTTCGAGAGAAGTTGTTTTCCGGAGGTCACGCGGGCGTCGAGGCCGGTCTCCTGAAGCACCACCATGCGCCTGCGGAAGGTGGCCGGGTCGGAGGCCTTGAGGTCGTCGCCGGATCCGGCACCGAAGTAAGCCGCGTACTCCGGCCCCAGAGCCTCAAAGGCGTCGTCGATCATCGACTTGGCCTGAGCGATGGAGCGTTCCTGATCGCGCGCTTTGGTTTGGGCCAACTCTTCACGGAGTTCCTTGAGGGCCTTGGCGTTCTCGGCGTCACGAGTCTTGAGCTTGTTGAAGGCCCCGACGATCTTCTCGTCGTACTCTTCCGGCTTGAGGCCGAGATCGAGTTCCGGCTCGGGTTCAGGGGCCTTGGCTGGTGTCTGGGTGGACTGGAGGCGTTCACGCCACTCGTTGTCGCGGCGTTGGGCCTGCGTGAGGGCGATTCCGAGCGAGTCTGTCGTCATCTTGGCGCAGTCGGCCTCGGTGAAGCCGTAGTTCCTGGCCATTTCGAGGAGATAAGAAGGGTGAGCCGGCGGAGTGGATGAGTTCTTCGCCGGCTCGGGGGGTGTGACTTCCTTGAAAGTGCCGTCAGGATTGCGTTCCCGGGGCCTGGGAATGCCGTCCGGCTGGGACATATCGAGGTCGGTGTTGCCCAAATTCCTATTGGGAACTTCCGGTGTAGGCTCTGCCAATGCACATCACGTCTTCCCGCGTGGTCTTCGCTGAAGTGATGTTAAGCTTACGTCGATATGGAGATAGTGTCAAAGAATCAACGATTTGGGGCCAACTGCTACCCCGGTAGCAGTTCAACTGCGTACCGGTACGCAGTTCGACTGGACAGGGTGTCCAGTCCGTCAGATTCGAGGCCGTTTCTTGGGCGGTTCGGGCGGCAAAGCAGCCCCTCTTCCGCTCCAATTCTCGTCTCGATTCACGTATCCAGTGGCCTGGCAATATTGCCTCTGATGCTCCCGGCTCTTCCAGATGATTGAGCCGTCTGGAGCGAAGTCGGTCGGCACTCCGATGGCTGTGGCCGCAGCGCGAGCCTCTTCGACCTGGCTTGGGTGGACTCCGAGCGAGTCGGCTGCGTAGGGATAACTCGAAGCCTTGGCTCCCATTGGAGGCCCGGAGCCGGCCACGGGCAGAGGATGGCGTTCCCGGTAGGTGACCTCGTCTACTTCGAGGTTGTCTAGGAAGTAGTGAGCCTCTTTGCCAAGCTCGATTCGGTCAGGCGTCTTCACGTCGCGTCTCCGTATGCCTCGGCAATCTTATTCTTCACCAGCTTATCGAACGCCTCGCCTTCGAGCCGCCTGATGTCTGACAGTTCCACTGGGAACTGGATGGCCAGGCCCCTCGCTATGATGCAGACGAGGGCCGGGCCTCGGCTCAAGTGTTGCATCGTCACGTTCACGGAATCAACGTCTCCGACGACGCGCTCCAGGCATTCGGCCAGTTTCTTCTCGCAGCCTGAACTACTGCCGGTTGTGACTTTCATTGTGTCCTCCTTCTACAATGACGAAAGGCCGGCGTGTTGAAGCACGGCGGCCTCTCTCAACACAACCCGCTTTCTGAGGAGCGAGTCATGCCTAGAACTTATGTTACTCACGGCCAATGCGTTGGTGGAGCCTCTCGCGAATACAAGTCTTGGTACAGCATGATCCAACGCTGCACCAATCCCAAGAATCGTTCGTATCCAGACTACGGAGCCAGAGGGATTACGGTCTGTTTTGAATGGAGAAAGTTTGAGGCGTTCTTTGCCGACATGGGCAAAAAGCCGTCTCTGCTGCACAGCCTTGATCGCAAAGACAACAGCAAGGGCTACTGCAAAGAGAATTGCCGCTGGGCCACAAAGACTGTGCAAAACAGGAACGCCAGAAGGAATCGACTTCTGACGTTCAGGGGAACAACGATGTGCGTCTCGGCTTGGGAAGAACACCTTGGCTTTACTCCCGAAACCATTCGCCAGAGGCTTGACAAGTGCCACTGGTCGATTGAAAAGGCATTGACCGCTCCGCAGAGGAATCTCACATCCGTCGTACAGCGTTAGGCTGCCCATTCTTGGTGGGTTCGTTTGTCATGGCGTTAACGGCTGCCATTTGTTGCCCGTTTGCGGTCGGCCCCGATTCGCTCCTTCGCACATAATTTCGAGTAGTATTTGCTGGTTTCCCCGGAGGTTCAGGTTGTCCCTGCCCGCCTTCGGTGTCAGCGGTTGCTGTCGGGGGTGGAACCATTTTCACTAATTCCAAAAGCTGAGGCATATCTCCAAGCTTTGCTTTCATCGCAAGGTAGGCTTGGAAATCTAGTCCAACTCCTTGTTGTTGCAGGATTGGCGCTAGAGGAATCAAGATTTGCGACATCACTTGGTCGAGCGAAGCCATCCTTTGTTCAGGCGACTTGTATTGCAAAGAATATGGGTCCACTCTGATCGCCATGTCCTCGAAGTCGTGGTCCCTGTTCATCATGCCCGGCTGCGGAGGCTGGCCTGGCATTCTCGCGGGGCCGACCTGCAATGGCGCTGTCACGTCGGGCATCCCCGGCAAGGTGTAGGTCAATTTCATGACCTTCGTTGGATCGTGATGGAAGTACCAGCACAGGGCGTTCACTACGGATGAGGCGTGGGCGATGGCGCGCTGCTGCATGTCCGCGATCGTGGCCGAGCTGTTCTGCTGGAGCATTTCGTCCTGGGCGGCCGTCTTGCTTTGCGGGCTGAGGCCGCCGAGGGAGTCGAGGTTGCCGGCCTGCCAACTGAATAGCTCCTTGAAAGCGCCCATGAGTTGGAAGTTGTTCTGGTTGGGGCCGCCCCAGCTAATCGAATGGATCTGCTCGGGCCGGTCGGAGAGCATGGCCTCGCCGTCTTTGGTCGTCAGCAGTGTCTCGCCTTCCTTCGCCGCGGAGCCCGCCACGGCGATGACTTCCTTCTGTCGGTCGGCCTGGTCGATCAACTTGCGGATCATGGTGTTGACCGACTCGGCCAGGTCGATGAGGTTCTGAATGGGGGCCACGGGCATCGGGTTCCCTGGCAGGTAGCCCATGCTCAGGATGTGATAAGGGCCGGTGCGAGGACCGAGCCAGGGCTTGATCTCCAAGGGCTCGTTCGAGTAGCCGCCGTTGCTGCCGATGTCGTCGTCTTGGAGCGTGATGATCAATTTGTGCCGGGGCAGGTAGAACTCCCACAGGTCGATCATCGGCTCAGCTTCTTCGTAGCCGGCCAGCGTAGTTCGGCCCACCACGCTAATGCGTTCGTCGCCTTCTTTGTTGTAGAGGGCGTCGTCGGTGGCCTGGAGGTCTCGCTTCTTGCCGTAGAGCTTCTGCGCTACCTTGAGAGGGATTCGGTAGCGATGGCCCATGAAAGCACACTGGTCGAAACGACGAGCATGAACATCGAAAACGAAGTCGTCAAGGTCGATGGTTTCGGCGAAGGGCTCACCTGCACGTATTGCCCATCCGAGGTTCGCAGCCATACCTGGGTCAGCGAGCGATACCTTAACAACTCCAAGACAGTACAAGGAATCATCGACGGCCCTTTGCAAGGTTTCTACCAGGTTAATGTTGACGATCTGTTTGTTGACCCAGGTCTCCATCGCGTTCACGACGGGCTTGATCTGCCGGTTGTCCGTGGTCAGCAGGGCCCGGGGGTTGTTGGCCACCAGCTTTCGGCCCACGATGGTCCGGTACATGCTGATGAGGTTGAGGGGCTGGGCCACCTCCGAGCCTTCGAGCGAGTTATGGATGCCGGCGGTCACGCGCACGGCGGCCACGCGCTCCTCGCGGGCAAAGCGCAGAACGAGCCGGGCCCGTTGGGCGCTGCAACAGAGTTGATCGAGATCGAGGTCTGCGGGGGCCTTCATGGTGCCTTAGTGTTCTGCGACGGTCTTAGTGTCTTCGTTCCAGCCGCTTGGCCTTGTTTTTGTTGAACTCTCTCCGCCACAGCCAACTCAACTCCGGCGGCCCTTCCTGTTTCAACGTCGCCTTGGCCCGCTTGGCGTGATCTTGACTCAGCAGCCAGGCCAGGGCATCGGCTATCACTCTGTCCCCGTGGTTCTCGCCGGCCCCGGATGGGTCGCGCTTGTCCAACGAACCTGAATGATACACCGTGTTGCCATCCGGGCTTAGCTGGAAAAGCAGCGTCTCTTCCATCGCTATGTCGCTCAGGTTCAGGAAATCCCGGCTCTGCAAAGCGAACCGATAGGCCGACAGGATGAGCTTCTTGGCCTTCTTTTCGGGATTCCAACCCGGCCGATCGGCTGTCAGTTTGCGGAACCTCTTTGGGTTGGTTTCGTCGGTGTTCCAGTAGATCCTTCGATACCCAAGTTCAGCGACCTTGAGGCCGAAGGTGGCGCCGGGGCCGCCGCCTGACTCCCAGATCAGTTCGGCCGTCTGCTCGTCCTCCGCCACGAAGAACTTGCACAGGAAGATGACCAGCGGGGCCAGGTGTTCGGGGTAGATCCTGGGATTGACGTACTCGCCCACGCGTTCCCCGATGTCGGCGTTGAAGATGGTCACGCAACTGTTGGTCTTGCCGATGCCCTGGGACAGATCGCAGGCGATCTTGTAGGTGGCTGGAGGGAACCTGCCCATCGAGTCGGGCCGCATCCACAGCTTCAAGGGGGCCGGCTCGTCTGGCTGGTGACCGACCATTTCCACGAGACGGTAAGTGTTGTCCTGTTTATCCACCCGGCCTTCCCACTCCGGTCGCCGGCAGAACTCCAGGGCCAGCTTCCGGATGATGTTGGGCTGGAAGAATTGGCTCACGGACCCCGAGGGGTTGATGTCCAACTCCTGGGCGGCCTCCACGTCCGAGCCGATCGAGATTACCTTCTTGTCGTACCAGGGAGAACGCAAGCCAGGGAACGGCCCGCCGTCCGGCTTCCCCGTGGTGTCGAATTTGTAACGCTCGGGGAACTCGTAGGTCTTGTCGATGATGTCGGGCCGGTTCTGCACCGCGTTCCATCGGTATAGGCCCTTGTTCTTGTCGGGATGTTGCGACCAGTGAAACACGAATTTGACGATCTCGGGAGTCTGGGTCAGCTTGAAGAACTCTGTGGCGGTCCCCTGATGCGTTCCGTTGAAGAACCGGGAGTCGGAGGTCGAGGCTGTGCCCGCTCGTACGGCGGTGTCTTCCTTAATTCTCGGGAACTCGTCGATGAAGATGGTCGAGGCTCGACCGGAGACGCCGGCCGCCGAGGTCGAGGCCGTGCCCGTGATGTAGCTCTTGGTTTGTTCAAAGGCGAAGAACATCTGGTTTTCGACGATGGGGCCCTTGAACCAGTCGGGCATCCACTGGTGCATGAACCTGATCTTCCAGAACAACGAATCGGGGTCCTTGTCGTCGACGGCCTCGGCGTTCTTCGAGATGTTCAGGCTCTTGACGTATTTGTGATGCCGACAGAGCCAGTCTTGCATGATGAGCATGAGCCAGGAAATGCCCATGTCGCGCGACTTCTCCACCACCACGTCCTGATTGTTTTCGTAGCACCACAACAGGCCCCTGTTGTCCTCGTCGTGCTCGTCCGCGGGCTCCTTCAGCAAAGCGTCGATCTGGAAGTCCCACGGAATGAACGGCCCGATGGCTTCCTTGCCCTTTTTGCGCGGATTGAATTGCCAGACCATCAGGGCCGTGTCGAAGATGATGTCTTGCGAGCACATCTTCCGGACTAGTCCGCGAGCGGCCGCGCTCTCGGCACAGGCCGAGAGGATGTCGCAGCGCCACTTCACGTTTTCGACGGGATCGGTTGGGACGGATTTGTAATACTGGCCGGGGCTCAGCATCTTGTTTTGGCCTTGCACCTGAAAGCCTGAAACTCCACCACCCATTCACTTCCTGTCCAGGCCAATCGGAAATTGAACCGATGAACAAGACCGCAGCCACAGCACTTCATTCGCCAGCCACGCATCCTGGGGCGAATCCATTCTCCATCTTTTACTTGACCGTATCGCACGTGACCTCCTCAAAATGCCTGACATATTCTCTCCTTTGGGTTTCGCAATGCGAAGCGTGGACAGTGTACGCCAAACAGTCCGCGATCTGACAAGCCACGTTGCCTTTGCCTATGACGTAATGCGAATCGGGCGGAAGCCTGACCGGCTCCGGGTCCAGGGCGATCCTTTTGTCGTTTTGAGTGGTGAACCACAGGATTCTCGCTCCGCAAAACTTACACTTCCCCTTCTGAGGTGCCGGGCACTGGTCTTGCATTCTTGGCCTCCATTAGCTTCCTGGGCTCGATCACTCTCAGCTTCATCCCAGGAAACGGGTTGTAGACTCGCATGGATTCTGAAAAGTGAACTCTGGCGATCGTGCGCAGAGATCGGTAGCGATGGCCTCGATAATCAGCCATTGTCCAAGTCCCGGTCGGATTAAAGGTGAAGTTGTCAAGGCTCTGACGTGGCCTACCAAACAGCAGAGCGGCCACGGCTACCAAGAATGATCTACGCTCCATTCCCATGCTCCTCCAGCACCAGCTTCTTGGCTTTGGCGGCGTCAAGAGCCGCTTGCGATGCTTTTATCTGGGAAGGGCTGCCTCGGTCCCACGTCACCTGGAGGTCTAGCTCAAAGTTTTCCAGTTCGAGCCTCTCCACTTCAGCCTGAAGCCGCCCTGCCTCGGCAATCAACTCCGCAATCAAATCAAGATACAAGTCGCCCTTGCAAGCCTGGTAGTCGGCCAGCATGACCTTGGCCTCTTGCAATCGCTCTGGCGTCATTGATGCTCCTCCAACCACTTCCGACCCCGCTCCACCGCCTCTACCTGGCCACACGCCAACCCCAACCGCCTCCAGTGATAAGGCCAAGCTTTTGTTGAATCTGAATGCTCTCCCCCTCTGGGGATCGGCCCCACTGGTTTCCGTCACACGAAACCGAGAATGTCTGGCCTTCGCTGGACACGATCAGCTTCCATTCCTCTGGCTCGCTCGAACTAACGACAACAGTGCCAACCTGGCCATTGGATCCAACCGCCGTTCCCACGCCCGTGCTCGAATGCGACGGCTGATAAACCCGCTGGATTACCGTGGCCGCAACTGGCGGACCCCAGTTCCCTCCAAAGCAATCCGTCGCCATAAAAACTGTCCCGATTACGATCAAGGCGACGACTATGCCAAGGATCGTTTCCAGCGTCCACCATCCCTCTGGAGGCCGTCGCTTGCTTTGAGGAATCCGCATGGCCCTGACTCTTTCCGCCAATGTGCTCATGATTCAACCCCCGTGTTCTTCAAGCCATTTGCGGCCTCTTTCCACCGCCTCCACCGTCCCCTTGTCCACCGGCTCCCGCTTGCACACAGGACACGCCCCCTTCCCGTCCCACTCAGAAGGGGCACTCACCACCGGCGCCACTTCCCGATCCTCTCTCTTCGCCTGCTCCAGAAGCAACTCCTGGTGACGAGTATTGGCCCTCAGATACTCCCCTTCCAGCTTCGTCCACTCCGCCAGGAAGCTTCGCGGGTTGTCCCGATACAACTCCCTCAACCACCTCACCCCCACCTCCTGACGAGGGCAGTCCTTCGGCTCGATCGGCTTCTTCCGCACAAACCGATAATCCACCAGAAGGTCCGGTATCTCCAACTCCATCATCCACCCCAAACAACTCCGCCGCGCTTGGGCCGTTCTTCGCTACCGCCGCCCGACACGGACCACAACTCGCAGATCCCAACCGAAAACACCTATCACACAGTACCGAATCCACCGGCCTCGCTTGCGCCTTAATCCTCGAAATACCCTCCCTCACCACCTGCAAGCCACCTGTCAAAGGCGACAGCCTCGGAAACAACAACGTCCGACTATACTCCGAAAACGTCAATCCAGCCCCCTTCGCGCGACCCGACAAATCATCGTACTCGTCGTCCGTCACCCGAATATTCACCTTCTTCGACATCCAAAATCCTCCCCAAAACACCGTATCACAACAAACCAGTATCACCCCACTGTACCACACTCCATCCACGTCCTGTACCACACAACTCCCAGGTGCGGCTAACATCCACCTCCCGTCAATAAACCGGCCCGCCCTCACGCTTACTCAACGCTTATCCACCGCTTAACGCACGCCTTTAAAGCACCTAACCCATGCGGAGGACGGGACATAAGCGATACCCGCCTCGCCCACATGACCCCCAGGTGCGGCTCAACTTCCGCGCGGGCACGCGAATCACCGCCCAGGCGCTCGCGTCTGGGTCTTCGCGCGGCCCGCGGGCACGTCGCGTCCCGCGCTCGCTCGCGCGCGATGCGGTGCACCCAGTTGACGGCGTTTCGGATGGTAGAGCGTTCGACGGTCGACGTAACGTGTTGGGGCGTATAGGGTCGGGGCATGGTTGGCCTGTTGTTGGGCCTTGGGGGTTGTGATGTACGAGGTGTGTTGGTCTTCTACGTGGGCTTGTGGTGTAGGGAGCATTATGGTGCGGGCACTGGACGAGGCCGATGCGGTGGCCCAGTTCAAGGCCGGCTGGCACATGCGGGGCTTGGGTCGGCTCCCGGACAGCATCACAGCTACGCCACGGTGCGTCGAGGCCTGCCCTCGTGGCTGGGATCACGTGTGATTGGGCCGGGTTGGTGGCCCTGGGCACGGTGCCTGGGGCCTCGCTTCGAGGGCCGAATGGAGGGCTGGACGATGGAACGCTATGGAACGCTGTGGATTTGTGCTTGTGGCCGGCCTGTGGATGGGCCTGCTGGGGTGCCAGAGGCCGGCGTGTGCAGGCATTGCGGGGAGAGCTGCTGTAGGGCCGATCCGCTGTGCCTGGAGTGCAGGGAGGCCGGGGCCTGTGCTGGCTGTGGGCATCTGGCTGCCAAGGGCTGGGCGTGCGTGGAAGGGTGGACGGTTGACGAGATACTGGCTCGTGAGGGCTGAGATATGAGTGATTGCATGGGATTCTGGATCACGGTGGCCCTGCTTGGTGCAGCGGCCTTGGTTGGATGGGCTACTGGGAGGGATGTGTGATGGATAAGCCGACGTATCTGGTGAAGAAGAACCATACCCAGTTGTTCTGGGATGGCGTTTGCTGGGGCGTGCGCCGTAGGGCCAAGGAGTACAAGAGTATCGAGAAAGCCAAGATGGCCAAGCATGGCCTCGTGATGGTGGTAATCGTGCAAGCTGTTGATTACCCAATCGAGGTAGGGGGCGACGGAGTTCAGGCTCCTATTCCTCTTCCCGATCCAGGGGAAGACGCCACCGGGCCAGAACCTGACGACTTCAATGAGGCCCCGTATCCGGCCTAACAGCGGCCAGTGATGGCCAGGGACCGCCACCTGGCCGCCGCTGGATGCTAGTTGACGCCGATTGGTGAGGTATGGAGGGCTCGATTATGAGACGTATCTGGTGGAGTCTGGCGGAGCTTGTGCTCCTGGTGTTGGGTGTGGTGTTGACGTTCTTTGTGGCCTGGAACCTGGGCCTGATTTAGGGGGTGCGAATTGAACACTGTGCAGATGAATCGAATCGCTGAGCATGGCCGGCGACTGCTGGCCATCTTCCCGAACGCGACGGAGCAAGACCCGGTGAAGCTGTGCAAGAAACTTCGCCACTTCGAGGCCGAGGGCCAGGCCATCGGCGTGCGGCTGTGCAACGGGCCGGAATGGATCGACAAATACGGCCATGCCGACCCGGCTGGGGCAGACAGGGAATGCACGCTAGTCCTGCGCAAGGTTTACAAGCTGCTGACGGGATCTTTCCTGGCTGGCCATGACGGGCGCTCCGTGCCGATCTTCCTGAACCGTGACCCTCGCGGCTACGCCTTGAAGATCCGGGACGACTGGATGAGGGCCAATAACGTGCAGCTCGAGCGCGACTGGGGCGGCTACGGGATCATTGCTCCCGAGATCACAGGCGATTAGTCCCCACATGGCCCGCCCGGCATGGGCTCGGCGGGCATTGTGGTTGCTACTCACCTACAGGAGACCAGTTATGTCGAAGCACACGCCGGGGCCGTGGGAGTCTGTTGAAACAAAGCCAATTGCAGGCGTCACCGTCGCTCGTGGATGGTTCGTTAGCCCTGTGAAGGGAAGGAGGAGCCCTGTCCTTGACATTGCTCAAGTGCATCTGACGGCCAGCCAGGATCGGGAAGAACAAGAGGCCAATGCCAGGCTCATTGCGGCCGCGCCTGACCTGCTGGAGTCGCTGCAAGAAATGGTGGCCGATTTGCTGTCTCATGCTGCCTATGGGTTTAACGATGCTGAGCGGGGGATGCTCAAGCGGGCCGAGGACGCCATCAAGAAAGCGGGTGCGTGATGCCCAGGGCCAAGAAGGATACGCGGACACTCTGGAGCCTGCGTTGTGTGACCTGCGACAAGTTGCTCGAAGAGACCCCAAGCGGCTACTGGGTTTGCCAAAATGGGCACGGTGGCCTTCGCCTCGACCAAGAGGCCGCGGAGCTGCCTTACGAGGGCCTGGCCATGTTCCCGGATGAGGTGCCGACATGAGTTGCTTGATATGTGGAAACCTGGTGACCGATGAGGAATGGGCCAAGGTTTTGGCCAAGTATCCAACGCACACGTTTTCGCCTGGCGTGATCGTCTGCGCGGAGTGCGCTGCCGAGATGGACGACGGCTTCAATGAGGTCGAGAAGCGGCACGCGCAGCAGGCCATGATCGAGGAGGCCCTTCACTTCATCGCAGACTACGGGGCCGAGGCATGGAACGAGATCATTGAAGCCGTACAGGAGCAAGCCAAATGAAGACCCACGGAGTTGACCGCAAGGGCTCCTACTTTGTCGCCTGGTGGCTCGAAGGGGGCCGGCGCCGGGAAATGAGCTGGGACCATGAATTGTGGGCCTGGGAGTGGCTCAGGGAGCATTTGGCCGATCTGGAGATAGAAAAGGCCGCCCAGGCTGACCCGAGATCCACGCAAACGGCTTGAGGAGGGTTTAGGTACACCTTGAAACGACAAGGCCCCGGGGTTGCTCCCGGGGCCGTTCTTGTTTACCTGTCTTCTTCGTAGGCCCGCACGGTGTTATCGAAGCCGGGGTCAGGCTGGTCTTCGGTACGGGCCTTGCGACAGCGGGGAAATCTATGCAAGACTTCCCAGTATCTGTAGTTCAGCTTCATCTTCCTTCGGCCACGCCGCCGGCCGCCTCGCATCCAAATGAGCTTGTGAATCTCCAGGCGCATTCTGAAGTGTCTCTGGAGTAGCAAAATGGTTTCTCTCACTTCGCCCTCGCCGTTTCAGAATGGGTGTTCGTCGTCTACGGGGGGCTGGGCTCGGGGCTCCTCGGGCGTCGTGGTACGTTCCATCGCTTCCAGTAAGGCAGGGGCCGAGTATTGGCCTCCAATTCCAGCGCAGTAGATGGACAGGCTAGTTACGAATGCCTGTATCTCTGCCTTGGCAACCTCAGCCGCGACCTCCTTTATTTCGTCGATTGACCAGTCGGAAGCCGGGGCCGGGTTCATTATCGCAGCCGCTTGTGCGTGAATCGGCTCGGGCTGGGTCGTCTTCCAGCAGGCCGGGCAATACCAGGCCTCTTTGTCGACCGTTCTGCTGGTTTGGTGCCAGCCATGAGCTGTCAGTTCGCCTGGGTCTGTAGTATCGCAGAGATTCATACATTCAAATCTGGCGCAGAGCATTCTCTTGGCATGGCCTTGCTTAGGCCCCTTCGTCGCCGGCTTCGGAGCATCGAACGGGCACAGCCAGCCGGCGGGCCCGTCTAGCCAGCCAACCAGCCTCATTCTCTCTTGCAGCCTGAACAAGTCGCCCGTGAGAGTCTGCTCGCAGACGGCGCCGGAATGCGAGGCCCCGCAATGGCCCCGCCGGCATTTGATCGTGTAAAGCATCACTGGCCGCCTTTCTTGGTCTTGAACACGAGGCCCGCATCCGACACTTCGCAGCCCAGCTGCTCGGCCTTTTGTTTGGTGAACCACTCATACTCTTCCGTGCATTGCACGATATACTCGTAGCTCGTGAATGCCTGTTTCTTGACCAGTAGGGCCGTCAATGCGTTGATCTCGGCCCGGGTGAGCAATACCAAGTCGATCAGGTCGCGCATCTCGTAATTGCCCGGATGCGTCTTGGGTATCAGGCCCACTGGCTTGCCCAAGGCCACTTCATGCAGGGCCCCGACGTACCGCATCGACAGATGATGAAGCCGCTCGGCTGCCGCCTTGCACAACTCCTGGGCCAACTCTTCGTTCTTGCTCATGATGGTCTCCTGTGAACTCGGCGGCCTGCCGAGCGTCTAATTTGTTCATGGACACGCGCGTACGCTATCAACGATGCTGGGTGGCCCTCAGGGGCCCGACTGGGAAGCTGCTCCTGTCGCGATCCAGACCGCGAACAGGGCCGCCGTCATCGAAAGGGCCAACGCGAACAGGCACAAGCCCATTTCGATCCTGTACGCCCTTTTGTTCATGGCTATTAACGCGTCGATCCTGGCGTCGAAATCGGCCTTGATCTTGTCGGCCTTCTCGAAAGCCCTGGCTCGTATCTGTTCAAACACATCGCCCGCCATCACTCACCACCTTTCCGGCCCGTGGGCCTCACTCAAACGCATTTGGATAAATGCTCTCTATTATTGCCGCAGCCGCAGCCAGCTTCTGTAGGCAATGCGGGCACACGGCTATGTGGACCCTCTCTCCGTCGCTTTCGCCTCCCACCAACTCGATCTCAATTACCGTTGTCACGAACTCCTGGTCGCGCTGCTTTATGTGGAAGCCCCGAACATGGGCGTGCAGGTGCTCGGGAAGTTCCCCGTCTTGTCGGTTCGTAATCTCTACTTCCACTCGCTTTCGTGCCGGCCTCTTTTGGCCGACTACAACTCCAACCTCTCGAAGCTTCTTGTCGACTTGATCTCGGTATGACGACAGAAACCTTTCGATGCTTCGGCCCTGATCGGCCTTCTTGGCCTTGCCAGTTCCGCCAATGACGCACGCGGCCCCAGCCAGGAATGCCTCACGAACCACGAGGTCGTGGTCGTCGGCAATTGCTGATTCGATATTGCTGGCGTTGGGTGAACTCTCTCGCCAGGCTTCAAAGTCTGCTTGAACGCTCCCGAACATCGACATCGCTTCCTCCGGCCTCATCGGCCCCCTAAATCGTTGACCATCCATTACCGCCGCACAGGGAACAACGGGTTCTTGCAATTGGGCTGATCTGGCTCGCAATTGCAATGGCCCGACATGCAGTGAATGTAGTTCTCGTCCACGGCGGTCATTTCGTACAACTCTTGGGCTGTGTGTTGGGCCACGAATTCTTGTAGCAGCTTGCCCTTGTCGTCGAGCCAGGCGTAGCGGGTGCTCGTTCCGTAGTTGATGCAGTCGGCATGGCACAGGGCGTTGATTAGAAGCCAGGCAGTTGTTGCCCCGAGAACTACCTCCAATTCTTCGTACTTGTAGCTCGGGTAGCCTGCGCTCGGCTTGCACAGTTCCAGGAACACTTTCAGGGCCTTGAGGATGTGGGGCTCACCAGTCCCGTAGCCGAAGCCGAACACCTGGGCCTCCCAGTCGATGAAATGCTTGTTGGTTATCATGTCGCTCCTAAATCGTTGACCATCCCCTTCACCACTACTCGGCTACAGGGGCGTGAAAGTACAAGCTCATGTGTTCAGGCCACCTGCCAAACTGCAATATCCTGGAAAGGTCAACATTGTCTTGGGGCCTTCCCCTGTAGTGAAACTCGATCAATGGCTCGCCGTTCATTCGCAGCTCAAGAATGAACCCTTGCTCTCGGCTCATTGAGTCTCTGACAAAGTCGGAAATGTCTTCTTCGTTCATCGTCGGCCTCCCAAGTCATTAACTAAACCATTCACCACGATCCCACGCCTCCGGTACTCCGACAGGTCCAGGGGCCAGGGCCGCTCCACCCCGGCCTCGTCCACGTACAGAACCTCCGTCATCCCCGGGCACACGTCGCACCGCCGCAGCCGGCCATACTGCACCCGGCCGCAGATCCAACACTGAACCAGGCCCAGGCGCTCGGTCATACCGGCCCCGTCGACTCGTGCCGCTTCAGAAGCAGCCTCAGGTTGCTGATGGCCTTCTCGTTGTGCTTGCACGCCTCGCACAGCATCGCGTCATTGCTAATCGAACACTTGGCACACAGAACAAACTCCATATCGTCCCAAATCTCGTCGAGGTGAATGGCGCCAGCCTCACGCAGAGCTAGGCCCGTCCTCTCCACGGCATTCTGCACTACTTCCTCATAGGGCCTCGCAGGCGAGCCTACCCAGTACGTCTTGCCGTAATCGGCCTTGAACTTAACCGCCCGCCACAGGTCGCCGCTCGCGTCCATCAGATTCTTGAGCAGCCTCAGGTTCCTCGCGGCTCGATCTTCTTCATTCTTCATGCCAGGCCCTTCTCGTTCGCTATCCACTCGGTAATACACATGGTCCCGTCCCTGTCCCCCTCCGTGTAGTCCAGGCCCCGGCCCTCGATCTGGCTCATTGGTATCCACTCCGCGTTATGGTGGCCCTTGAACCGGATCAGGAACGCCTTCTCCGTCATCCTCACAATGACATTGAACTCTAGGTGAACCCAGGAACCTTCGCTCATGATTGCACCTTGCCTTTTCCTCCGCACGTCGGGCACACCATCCAGGGCGAGCCGCCATCCTCAGAAGGCCAGCGGACCTCGCCCAGGCCGTTACAGTTCGGGCACTTGTGCGTCCCGTAGTGGCAGCCAGGGCATCGGCCCTCTTGGTCGCACTCCTGCCGACATCCACACGGACAACCGCACTTTCCCATGATGATTACTCCTTCGCTCCCCGAGACCTACCCCCGTGCAGGCCACTCGCCTCCGCTCAGGCTCAGGCCGCATGGCGCTCCCCTGTGCCTCTCCTTGGGACCGGCCCGAACAGTGAAACCCGGCCCCACACCGGCCTGACCCGTCTGGGGAATGCCTTTCCCGCCTGCCCCAGGTCAGGCCCAGCTTGTCTGGACCCGCAGGCCCAGATCGGGCGAAGCCCCCGCCTGCGGGCGGTCGAGTCTCCACGCTGGACACGGCCGCTTCGCCTGCGGCGCCGCTAATACTAGCGCGCACACCCCCTACCCCCTCACGAAAGTAGGCAAGAATCATCCCCTGGCTGCTCAATTCCACCGTTGCGGCAGGCCGTGTCTCAGGCTTTACCGGCGCATGGCGTTGATACAGCCGTCATTTCCGTTAGGGCCCAAAGGGGTTCCCGGGGCGGATGATCCAGTTTGGCAACCTGGCCTTGTTCGAGCGGTGTTGATTGCAAGAGGTGCAAAGTGTAAAGTGTCTTTGCGGCCAGGTGCTCTGAACACCGAATCGCGCGGGTCGTTGGAGCCAGCAAGCCTCCAGCGGCCCATTTCTTTTATCCCCCCTTCTGGATCGTGTCAAGCCTGGCTTCCAATTCATCGAGCCGGCTCACCACTCCTTCGAGCAGGCAGCCCATCGTCTGATTGCGTACCGGATTGGCTTGAGCAAATGAACATCCACGTTCGTGCTTGATGGCGCCCAACACATCGACCAACTCGATAACCTTGCCGCATCCCCGACAAGAGGCCGCTATTAGTGGAGGATTGTGGCCGGCTGCCCAGGCTTCGCCGGCCTTCTGCACAGCGGCCTCCACGGCCTGGGCACCACGCTCTTTCTCGGTAGCGAGGGCTCTCTCGTTGTATTTGTTCACCTCAGCCCACACCTTGTAGCTGGATTCGTACTTAGTCTCGGCCTCATTGAGGGCGATCTGCCACTCGGCGGCCTGCTGGGTGAGCTGCTTAGCCAATTGGTCATGAATCTCATCCAGGCTGCTCGCCGTGGTTATCTGGCCGCACACTTCGGCCACTCGCTCCGCTACCGTCTTCATGCTTCCCCCTGTTAAATCCCCAAGGCCCTGCGAATCAACGCAAAGACTTCCCCTGACTTGACTTGATCCGTTGTCACTCGAATCACGACCCAGCCCAAAAGGGCCGCTTCGTTGTATTTCTCCATGTCGCGCAGGAACCGGCTCATGCCGCGGTGACCGCCCTCCTTCATGAAGACGCCGCCTTCGATCTCCAGGGCCACTTTCCTGCAAGGAATGGCCCAGTCGAACCGCCAATTCCTGTGTGGATGGAACTTCCACTCAGGAACCGGCTCAGGAAGCCCCTGGGCCTTGCACGCGGCCAGAAACAGGCTTCTGGCCTGCTGAACGTCCACGGAGGCCCCCTTGGCCCGTTTACGGCCCTTCATGGCCCGTATCTCCTCGGCCGAATACTCTTCCTTCATGGCTCTCCCCTTTCAGGGCCTGGTACACTGTTTCCCTCGCACACCCCAACCGGGCCGCTATGGCCGTGTTGCTCATGCCCTGGGCCTTCAGCTCACGCACACGGGCCCGATCCACGGCCGGGCCCCGAGTCGGCTTGTTCATGTCGTTTCCTTTCTGGTATCTCGCTGTACTTCGGAAGGGCCAAGATCATGTTCAGCCAGGCCAACAGGGCCTCGCCGGACTCGAACTTCTCACGCTTGGCTACGATTTCCAGCCAGCGGCCCCGGCATCTTGGATCGTTGCCATGGCGATCATGGCAGCTATTTCCCATGAAGGCCGGGCATACCCCGCACAGGGCCTCGGGGATGTCCAGCCGCTTCGAGCCACCGGTTCCGCGGCCGATGATGTGGTGAGGATCACGGCGAGGGAGCCAGAGGCCGCACCACTCGCACTTGCCGGGGCCTCGGAAGGCATCCAGGGCCTTCTTGTCCTTGCGGGTCATGACTCCTGCCTTCGGCCCTTCTTGGGCTCCTCGAATAACTCCTTGGCCTCCGGCTTCTTGGTGGCCTTGTCGAACTCCTCTTGGAACGTGGTCATGGCCGCGTCGTACATGGCCCCAAGCTTGGCCCGCACCCGCGGCTTGATCCATCTTTGGAACAAGGTGATCTGGGCCCCTGTGCGGCTTTCCGTCCAGGCGTCGAGCACCATGCCCATGATCTCGTGTTCGTGCTCGTCGATGGTCTCTTCGCGTGACTTAGGCATCGGCGGCCTTCTTTGAGCGGAACTGTGTGCTGTCGGGGCAGTCAACAAAATGGCTCAGGTATAACTCGGCCCCTTCAGGAGCCGGGTTCTTGGCCGACACGTACACGGCCACCCCGTCCCGCAGGAAGATATTCCCCGTGGGGCTCGGGTGCTCTTGCAGGGGGATCTGCTTCCCCTTCTCCGTGGTGGCGAACCACATCCTTTTCCCGCACTTGCAGGTCGTGATCTCGCGGGTAGGCGATTCTTTTGTCATGGCTTCTTCCAACCTTTCCTTTCTGGCCTCTTGGGTTCGTAACTCAGGACACGTTCGTAGATGCTGCGTATACCGCTGGTCAGGCCCCAGGACGAGGCCCAGCAGCTCGTTGACAGGTGACTGGACGAAGCCAGCTATGATCGTCACCTCGCCGCCCTGGACCGGCTCAGGGTCGACGGGAATGTAGGTTCCTGACACTCCTCTTACCCACACAACCTCGGCCCCGCAGACGTTGCACCGATCAGACTGGGTGTGTGGGTATTCATCGAGTGGCTTCATGCTGAGTCCTTCAGATGATGGTTAGTGAACTCGGCAGGCTCGGGGCCGTCATACCTCATGCCTTGCGGCACGCTACACTTGGGGCAATTGTGTGCGCCTTTGCCCTCTCCATCGGCCGGCCTCTCGTGCTCCCAGACGCATCCGCACTCATCGCACTTGTGCTTGTGCATTAGCCCGGCTCCTTTTCCTTCTTCGAGGCCGACAGCTTCTCTTTGGCCAGTCGGATCAACTCCACGCCGTCTGGCGTCGTGTAGGTCTTGAGCTTCTCGACCTTCATGCGGGCCAGGATCTCCTCCCGCATGCCCTCCAGCTCCTTGCCGAGGCCCTGCCACTCGCGGAGCCTGGCATAATATGCCTCTCCTTGGCGGTCGAGCGCCTTCGAGTTAGCCGGGGCCATCCCCGGCAAAAAGCCCTTCTTCTTCCCATTCCGGCCTGGCTTCTTCTCGGTCGTTTCCTTCACTTCTTCCGCCATCGTCGTCTCCCTTAACAGGTTGCACTAACCGCCCCAGCGGAACATCCGCGCAAGGCCGGTAAACGTCTTCAGGATCAATCGGCATCCACGGCCATGATCTGCTCGGCCATTGCCACCAGTTATCTTTGGCAAATATCACAAACGCCACGCGGAACGTCCGCTCGGGCTTGTACTTCCTGCTGGCCCAAAAGATCCTCGCCCACTTCTTGGGGCCATCCCTGGCCTTCGAGATCGGCCTCGCCCGGTAGATGTCGCCCTTCATCAACCGGAGTTCGCCGTTCGTGCTCACCACGGGCCGCGCCTTGAGCCAGACGCCAGGCGTCCACCCGCAGCCCACGCAGCGGCCCGCTATGAGGATCCGAGCACACTCCGGGCAGCGGAATGGCTCGGCGTCTTTCTTGTCGCGGAGCCGATCGGCCCTGCGCTGGGCCAGGTAGCTTCCTGTATCGCTCAAGTTCCAGTGTCGGTCGGCGTTGAGGGAGCCCCAGCGCCACCAGTTTCCTCCGTGATCCTGTATTCGGACGAGTGAAACTTCAGGGTGACTTCGCAGAAGCCGGCCACCCGACTGAAGGTAAGTTTGCAAGGAGCCGAATATCGTTGCAAATATCCCGTGAGATAGCCAAGGAGCGTCAATGCCTTCTCGAAGGACGAAACGGTTACAGAGAACGGCGATTCGTCCGTCGCGGGAGCCATCGAGAACTTCTCTTCTAAGCGTTGGCGTTGTTCTTTGAGGCTCATCCCATCCACTCCTCCAAATATTCGTTCCGTCCAGGTGGGCCGATGTGACCCCCTTGGCCGCGAACTGTTGTGCAAACCAGTAAGACTCCTTGACGCCAGGGGCGAACAGAATCGTCGGCTCATGCTCCGGGTTGAGCTTCTCGAACCACTCCCACACGCGGCCGAATATGCTGGGGGTCATGATCAAATCGCGGACCTGGCCCTCGGTTAGCTCGGCTCCGTCGTTGTCACAGTTGGCCAATGATTTTTTCAACTTCTTGAACGCCTTGAAGTCTGGCTCGTCCGGCCCGAAGTGGATGGCCTCCACCAGGGCCCCGCATGCCCGCAATTCGCTCGCCGTCCCAGACTGCACCAGCACGTCGTAAGCGTGGGCCAGGTCGATTGGCGTTGCGGTGAGGCCCACGATCTTGGCCCCGGCCTTGGCATACTTCGCCATGATGTCGAGGATCTCGCCGTTCGCATTGAGGTGGGCTTCGTCGATGATCACTCGCTGGAAGTCAGGCAGCTCGGCCTCTGCCGACATCTTCTTGGCCTTTCGCTTGGCGGCCCCTTGCGTCTGGATCGAGCAAATCTGCACGGCATGATGCTCGGCTCGCTCGCGGCCCGAGGCCATGACGCCATGATCTATGCCATACCCGTCCATCATCCGGCTCAACTGGGCCACCAGCAGGCGCCGGTTCGTGTAGATGCCCACCCGGAGGCCCCGGGCCACCCACAGGCGGATCAACTCGGCGGCCACCCAGGTCTTTCCTCCGCCCGTGGGGATCGAGACGAGCACCCTGGAGTGAGTCTCCAGGGCCACTTCGCACTGCTGGACGGCGAATACTTGATGATCCCACGGGACAATGTCAGGTTCAGACATGGGCCCATTTCCTCCTAAGGACAATGTCGCTCACGTGGGCTTGGCATATTCCGTGCTTAAGAGCAATGGATCTCTGCGATATACCCATGTCGCTTTCTTTGCGAATGAGTCGAACCGTGTTAGCGTTCAGTTTTGCATTAGGATTCGTTTCTCCGCGCAAGGATGTTCCGTGAAAACCCATGTCAGAGGCATTCTCTTTGTGGGTTGACCATGACAGATTTTCAATCGAGTTGTTGCTGGGGCTTCTGTCAGGGAAGTGTCGACACTCCATGCCTTTCGGGCAAGGACCAACAAAAGCTTCAAGCACGAGGCGGTGGACATATCTCAAGAACCTCTCGTCTTTTCCTCTAAAAAGATCCACTCGCCTATGGCCATGCTTGTTGATAATGTTCGGTTTCTTAATCCGCCACTTCACGAAGGGGCCTTTACCGTTTTTGGGACGACGCGACCACACGGACCCGTCGCTCCCTACGCGGTAGCCGGGGAATCCTTCGATGTCGCGGTACTCGACAGCTACTTCTACCCCTTCGGAGCCTTCTGCTTCGCTATCGTCTGATACCACGTCTTGAATCTCTTCTTCCATTCGACAAGCTCCTTGCGAAGGGCATCGGCCTCTTTGGAATTGTTGGCCTTGTACGGCTTGCCCAGGTAGTCCGGCATCAGCATCATCTTGGCGAACGTGGACTCGAAGGCCTGCCAGTCGAACATGACCTGGCCGTTCTTGGGGTTGGTGCGGGCCTCTTTCTTGTCCCGCTTGATCTGGTCGGTGTCGTCGCCGGGCATGCGCTCGCCCTTGGGAACCCACGGAGTAGCGGGCTTCTGGCCGACGCGCTCGGCGCGGGATAACCTTTTGCTGCCATCCAGAGAAGTCACGAGGCCGCCCTTGGGCTCTACTGAATCCCCCGATTCAGTAAGAGCTTTTAGGTCTCTCATTACCTGCCCTTGGCTCACTCCTTCCTTCTTTGCAATCGCCCGCGTGCTTTCACCAGCCTGTCTCATTTCGGCCACCCGCTCGCGTCGGAACTCGGCAAGCTTGGCCATCGCCTCTTCCGTCATGTTGCGCCGCCCCTTCTGGTGTCGGAGCATCCACTCCAAGGCATGGTTGCGACCCTCAGGAGTGTTCGGGAAGCTCTTGAAGTCCGGCTTCCAGGAAATCTTCTTGGCTGTCGCTATCTCGATGCGATTGTGGCCGTCGAGGATGATTCGTGTTTCTTTCCAAATGGTAATCGGATCGGTTACTCGTCCTGCTTCGACGATCTCCTCCTCAAGAATGCTTCGTACCTTCGGCTCCAAGTCCGGCAAAAACTTCCTAAACTCCGGGTCGATGAAGACCGGATCTCCGCCAGCCAACTTGTAAGCGACGCCGCCTTCAGGGCATTTGATCTTCGCCATGTTTTCCTTTCGCAGGCCCCAGGTCGGCTATGACCTTGAGGATGGCCTGCTCTGTCGTGATAGACGAGGTGTGTGCGATACCCACGAAGGTATCGCAGTCTCGCCTTAGTTCGCGGGCCCGGATGGGCTCGTGGTTGGAGAATCGCAGCTTGTGGCAACGCCCTCCGTTGTGGACCGTGATGTACTTCGAGTACGAATGCCGGGCCTCATAGAGCGTTACCTTGTAGCCCCGGGCCAACATCGTGAGGCAGAACTGGATCCACTTAGCCCTTGGCTTGCCCTGAGCCCGGGCCTGCCTGTGATCGAGGAACTCCCGAGTCACGGCCTGGCCCGAGGCTTTGTTGTCGTGCGGGTGACGCATCAAGGCTCCCGGGCCTTGAGCAGAGCGTCGGCTAAGATATAGGCCTCACCTGCCAATTGACTGGCATAGGTAGCGTCCGAGTCGTCTTGGTGCGGATTGTCGTCGAGCCCTGTCCTTTGGTTCTTGTTGGCGCTGGCGCATCGAGCCTCATGGTCGTAACCTTCGATCAGGCCGACCAGGGCCTGCCCAGCGAACCAGTCTCGCAGGCTCATGCCGGAATACTGAACACCGATCATCTGAGTTCCATCCAGATCTCTCGTGGAGAATGGGAAAGCCGGCCCGCCATCGTTCTTGCTCATTAAAACCTCACACTTTCTTGCAGCCTGTAAATCAACGCCACACTGTCCAGATGCCACTTCACGGGCCGCAGGTCGAGCCAGCGCTTAAGGATCTGGTACACGGCCCTCTTAGTCCCGTGCTCGTATCCCTTCAACTCTGGCAGCCACCCGTTCACCCGCTCTACGGCGGCCTCTTCGTCGATCGTTCCGTCGTGGACGTCGCCCTCCGTCGTGGCCAGCCTGTCGTTCCACTTTGCGACCTCGGCCCTGCTCTCGGGTGTTTCCACATTCTCATCCTCCTTCTTGATGTTGAACCCTTGTTTGATCTTTTCGTACTTGGCCAAGAACATTTCGACCTGAACTCGCAATGCGAGAGTGAAGTCGTCTGGGAAAACACGTTTAACTAAGGCTGGAGCGCCAACGCAGTAGCTGATGTAGTCGATCCATTTTCGGCCAGTCACGATCAAGAATCCGTGGCACTGACACAAGTGGCCTATCGGTATCTCGTTCTTCATTAAGGCCAATATCGCGTTGTTGCGGTCTCTGCACTTAAGCTCAATTCCGCCTTCCTCGCCTACTAAGCCATCGGGCGAACATCCTATGCGGCCCGTGTCGTCGATGCAGAATCCGACTTGCTGAACTTGGCAATCGTACTGTGCCTCGTACCAGCGGCGAGCTTCGTCTTCCGTCTTGCGGCCATACTCCACTGAGGCGTTGACTGGGCCTCCTTGGGATGTGAAATAGTTCGCAGAGGGGCAGGTGATGTCCGCGATCAGGGAAGCGATGTACTTCTCCTGGCTGGCGCTTGCGATTCGCTTCTTGGGCTGCATGATCTGGTCAAAGCAAGAGGCCGTGGGATATCCTCTTCTCGCCTCGTACCATTCTGGCGTGCCTTGTACGCAGTCAATTATTTTCATGGCTTAACCTTCAATCTCCGGCGAGCCTCGCATTTGCGATGGCACGTCCTGCACGACTTGACTCCATTTGTCCTCGTGTAAGTGTTCTCGGCGTCGTATTCGTGGCCTTGCGGACAGTGAGTAGGCGGGATTCTTGGACATGCCCTTTTGGCGTAACTCTTTCTGCCATGATCTCTCTGGCACTGGCAGCAGACGCGAGAGCCGGCCTTGTTGATCCTGGTGTTGCTTGCATCGTAAGCGTGGCCAGACGGGCAATGCGTCTTGGGCTTATTCTTGGCTCCGACGCTGTAGCTGTTTTCGGTCGTGTTGACTTTATGCGTAACTACTCTCAGATGATCTGCGTTGCAGCATGACCGAACGCGACACATATGGTCAATTTCCAAGCCGCTCGGGATGGGGCCATTCGTCTGCTCCCACACGTAGCGGTGTGCCAGCATGTGTTTGCCTTTGTAACTAATGCTTCCGTATCCACCCTTCTGAATTGATCCATACCACACATGGCACGGCCCTTTGAGCTTGGGGTTTGGGCATTCTGCGAACCTGTAAGCAATGACCGGCTCTGTTCCAGGTTTTCTTTGCCACCCCCTCTTCATGCCTTCTCTCCAAAGTCTGCGGGCTAGGTTATGCGGGCCTCGCGTTCCATGAGCCGGCGGAGCCGCTCCAGGTCCTTGCCCCTGACGACGAAGTATGCGTCCGTGCTGTAGTGGGCCGGATGAATGTGGGCCGTGGTGTCTCCTATGGCCACGCTGTAATTGGCCAGATTCACGTACTCGTTTCTTTTTGTGTCCGAGTTGTAGAAGGTAAACCAGAGCATTACTTGGCCTCCGTAAAAGCAGCTATGCCATCCAGGGCCGCACTGATCGCTCTCCATGCCGTGTTCCACACATCGGACGCTTCTTTCGATTTGAACTTCGGCGGCTCCATATTCTCGATCTGGAGTGACCAGGCTCTGAGCTTCTCTTTGTCCGGGGCCTGGAGCGACTTCCTCTCCGCCGCGGCCCGTTCCTTCTCCGCCTTGATCCGGGCCGCTTCCTGCTCCCTGGCCACCCGGGCTTGCTCGTTCTTGACGGCCGCTTCGGCCGCCATCTTCTTAGCTTCCTCGACTCGCTTCTCGTTGTAGATCCTGTCGGCCTCAGCCTTCTGCTTGCGCTGCTCCTCACGCAGGGCTTCGTCGCGGGCCTGGCGCTCGGCCAGCAACTGGGCCTGAGTCGCTTTCTCCCGTTCCTCTTCCTCGCGCCGGGCCAGGTCGAGACGGATCTGGGCCTCACGCTGGAGGCGTTCGTTCTCCAGCCGGACCTTCTCTTGCTCGGCCCGCAGTTCGGCCTGTTGGCGGTTGAACTCGGCTTGCTGGGCCTCCATCGCTTTCTTGGCGGCCTCGATCTCCTCGCGCTGCTTGGCGAAGGCGGCCTCT